>OHAM01000351.1_pt1 | contig 33886 bp, 29 predicted proteins | sample 1577161 | NCBI WGS metagenome assembly OHAM01 (sample SAMEA3541583, study PRJEB24748) | human gut metagenome | biome: human gut; feature: human-associated habitat; material: faeces | place: China | collected 2012
GAGTCCCGCAGGGACATCCGGTGATCGTAGATTATTTCTATCATGAGGAAATCCGTGGGACAGAGAATACCGGAAAAAGAAATCGCTAACTTTAAGTTTGACGAAACTGAATCCGAAAAACATTAGGGCGCAGAGGAGATAGAATCCTTTGCGTCCTTCCTTTTTACTCAAGGGTTGACATCATTGCGTTATTGCAGTTACCCTTGTACAATATAGTTAAAAGAAAGGGGTTGAGCCTATGAAGCTGGTATTGAAGATATTGGCACTGCCGGTGCTGTTCGTTGTAAAAGTGATTTGCGTTCTTGGAAATCTGCTTACAAATGTTGTGTCCTATGTGATTGGCATCGTTAAGAGAAAAAAGAAGTATTCTGTGGTTTATACATATACCGATGAGAACGGCAACAAGCGTCAGAAGTGGGAAAGCTTTGAAACGAATTCAGGAACAGAAAATTGCGTCAGGTTGCAAAAATACTTTTCAGAACACTTACATAGCAGACATTCACTATGGTGTATGTCTGCTTAAGAGTGGGGCTGTTTTTTACAGCCCCCTTATAATACACTCGATGAAGAGGCACTTAATTCCATTCCTCTGCCAATAGGAAATCGCGGATGTTATCATATGCACCGAACTCCCGCTGGACGGTCTCATCGGATGCCAACAGATAGGCAACCTCCTTACCTTTGGCTGAGAACAGAATAGCATATTTACAGATGAAATTCATTGATACGTTCGAGGAAATATAAGATATAACTGATGAAATCTATATTTTAACAAATTTCGACAGTTACAAACGCAATTTTTCAAAAGAGATTGCGCGACGAAATCCTCCGCTGCTTCGGCGGAACAGACAGAAAAACTGTTTCCTGCCAATAGGAAGATCGGGAGCAAATTATCTCTGCTATTTGTATAATTTCCAGGCATCGCTGTTTTCATCTGTGTAGTCGAAATAGTCAAACAGCTCTGGGAAGCCGAGCTTTGTCATGGGTTCCATTGTGATGTCGTACATGGTTTTTCCAAAAACGTCAAAGGTAGATGAACCAATCACGGAGCCGTCTGCTTTTTGATACCCCGTTTGGTTTGCGTAGCCCTCTTCGCTCAGCTTATAAGCCTGATCATAGCGATTGGTCACATAAAACAGCGCAACTCCATTTTTTACACAGTGATTTGCGAAGGGCACAGCTCCTGGAAGTGGAGTGCAGGCTTCGCTTTGAATAAAATCAGTAAAGTCTTTGTTCGTCCATTCTCCGTTTTTTTCGCCCATTTTCTTTTTCCCAATGATAACCCTGCTGACCAGCGTCTGCCAGGGCAGCCATATGCTCAATATTTTCTGAGGCGACGCGGAAGCCCTGCATCATCAAGGCATGTGCCTCTGCGCTCATCTGCCAGGCGGAAGAGCCAACCATATATTCGTAGGCCGGATCAGCTGCATAAGCTGCTGGAGCAGGTTGTTTCGATTCCGGGCGAATCGTATATCCAATGGCGATGCCTGCCAAGAGCGGCAGCGCTGCCACAGGAATAAACCTCATGATATGTTTGATAGATGCTTTTTTTGAATTTGCTGCTTTTGGATTCCTTTTCATAGTGTTTTTCCTTTTTCTTTGAAAATCGTATCTGTTGTTGGGATATTTTAATAATTGCTGAAGCCTGATCGGTTGTCTACATGAAAATTTGGGGGGCTTGCTTTACTCCACATAAAACATAATTTTTGTAATATATTCATCCTCATCTCCAGTAGAGAGATAATCATTGATTGCAAATTCGTAGGAATCTGAAATAATATGCAAATGCTTATTTCTGCAGTATTCCAGGATTCGTTCATATGCTTTTCCGATAGAAATATAAGTTCCTGTATGATAGGTAAATACACTTTTTCCGGCAGGAAGCTTGACAACGCCAGGAACGTGATCGATTTTTTCAATGGGAAGAAAGGCAAATGCCGCTTCGGTGTATCTGCCATTTAAAATATGCTCATAGGGAACGATTGCCCCGCTTTGGAAGAAGATGGGAAGCTGTTCCCTGAAGGAGCGGACAAAACACTCTTTTGTAGCGATACTGACGCTCTCCAGGGTGTGAGGAGAGGGAACCTCCTGGATCAGAATATACTGGTTTTTTACGTTTTCTAAGGCAACAATATCACTGCTGTTACGAATAGCGACTGCATGTTCCAGCTGCCGGCAGCGATGCTCCACACGGTTTCTTATCATTTGCAGCTCCTGGATTTGCTGCTCAATGATAGTAAGCTGTTTGCGCAATGTGACAATAGAATGGTCAATGGTGTAGTTTTCCATGTATGTCTTGATTTCATTCAGAGAAAATCCGATTTTTTTCATAATACAAATGGTATCTAAATAATCGAGCTGACTGGAACTGTAATATCGATACCCATTTTCCGGATCAACATAGGCAGGAGGAAACAGGCCGATTTTATCATAAAAAATTAAAGTCTGGCGTGAAATATTTTGTTGTTTTGACAGTTCTCCAATGGAAAATAGATTTTTCATAAAATACCCCTTGACTGTATAGTTGCTATATAGTTTATAACTATATCATAAAAGTATAAACCAATCAAGGAGGTTGTTTTTGTTGTTATCTTATATATCTGAGCTTTGGAACAAGGTGAAGGATGGGCTGACTGTCAAAAAAATATTGTTGATTATGCTTGGGGCAATGATATATACGTTTGGCGTTCACAATATCCATCAGCGAACAAATATTACAGAGGGCGGCGTTATCGGTCTGATGCTGCTTATTGAGCATTGGCTGCAAATGTCTCCGGCTTATATTACTCCGATTCTTGATCTTGCCTGTTATCTGCTGGCGTTTAAGTTTCTGGGAGGAAATTTTATTAAGGTATCCATTATTTCGACCATGTTTGTGTCAGGCTTTTATAAAATCTGGGAGCTGTTTCCTCCAATGCTTCCTGACTTATCGGAATATCCCCTCATTGCCGCTGTGTTAGGCGGTATTTTTGTGGGTGTAGGTGTTGGATTGATTGTAAGGCAGGGGGGATCCAGTGGAGGTGATGATGCATTGGCATTGACAATTTCTCATATCCTTCATTGGCGTTTATCACGGGCATATTTGTTTACGGATACGGTGGTTTTAGTATTATCTTTAACGTATATTCCTGTTGCGCGGATTGTTTTTTCACTGATTACTGTGAATCTTTCTTCTTTATTGATTGACTGGATCCAGGAGTATCGGAGTCGGGAAGAGACGGGGATTGAGAAGTGTTATGCTACAGAAGCTGTCGATACTGGCCGTGCGGGGAGACTATAAACGGAAGAGAATGATATTGCAGTATAGGAAAAATATTGGAAAATACCAGATGCAGGGCGGGAACGAAGGTCCCCGCCCTGCAGTATTATAGAGAACTTATGAATTGGATTCACCCTCCTGCGGGGGGGATTTTTTCTTTTTCCGGAAGAAACATTTGGCATTGCCGACTTTCCTTCTAAGGAGCCAGATAAGCAGAAGAATAAGGAGAACAGCCGGAACCCAGAAGGGCGCCAGGGTCAAAATACTGATAAGTAAATTGAGAAGAAGCTGTCCCATAGAAGCCAGATTGTTTTGAAAATCGCGGCTGATTCGCTGGGCGGCAGTCAGTGGCTTAGATGGAGTCAGGCGGCTTTCGCCTGCTTCATAAAGGGTTAGATGAACGGTGCTGTATTCCACCTGATTGTTGTAAAGGCGAAGGCGTGCCTCCAGGGATTCCAGTTCATAACGGATTTCTGAAAGCCGTTCTTCCAGAGCAATAACAGATTCCAGACTTTCTGCTTTTTCCAGCAGGGCCCAGATACGTTCCTGCTCAATTTCCAGAGATTTTTTTCGGCTTTCTACATCAGAATATTGAAGAGTAACATCCTCTGTGGTTTCAGATTGGCTGACAACATTACCGCTGGCCTGAGCTGCCTGGAGAAAGGCTTCCAGGTGTTTGGTGGGAATTCGGACAGTCATGGAAGCGTGACGGAGAATCGGTTCTCCGGCGTAATTGAGACGGCTTCCGGTAACCTCAGACTGTTCTGTATAGCCTTCCAGAGCGGAGATTTTTTCATGGACAGACTGAAGGGAGCTGTCAAAATCGGTTGTTTCCATGTCCAGCCATACGGTGCGGATCAGCTTTCTTCCAGCCTGTACCGGAGTGGGCTGACTGCTTTCGTTTTGGGCAGGCATTTCGCTTTCAGCGGTGGTGTCTGCAGCGGTTCCGAAGTCGGCGCTGCCATTTTCTTCAAGGGCGCCTTCCGGGGAATGGGAACCGGCAGCAGGGGCAGCGGCGGCGGCAGTCTCAGCTACAGTGACGTTTTTTTCCGATGAGGCCCCGCAGCCAGTCAGGGCAAGGGCGGCGGCCAGAAAGAAAACAGGGAGATGAAGAAAGTTTGACGATCGTATTTTCATAATATACCTCCTCTTTGAAACAAACACGCATATTTTCTGATGTAAGAATACCATAAAAAGATGGACAATTTCAATGAATATTAAAAAATGTAAGAAAATTTCATTTGTTTTTAAGAGATGAGTTTACTTAAAATTTTCAAATTTGCGGTAGTGGTTTTTACCTGATGCCTGTAAATTATTCATACAGAGAAGACAAACCAGGATGAAATCAGAAAGGAAAATTGAGTGGAAAGTAAAATCGTTTTGGAGAATATTGAGAAGTCATATGGGAAAGAAGCACCTGTTATTGAAGGGTTAAATCTTGAAATTGGAGAAGGAAGCTTTACCGTATTGCTCGGGCCGTCCGGATGTGGAAAATCTACAACACTTCGCATGATTGCCGGACTTGAAGAGGAGACGGGAGGCACCTTATATATTGACGGGAAGGATATGAAGGAAGTGAAACCTGGCGACAGAGATATTGCAATGGTTTTTCAGAATTATGCTTTGTATCCGACCATGACCGTGAGGGAAAATATTGAATTTGGACTTAAAAATGCAGGGGTTGCAAAGAAAGAGAGGGAGGAACGTATTTGCGAAGTCAGCAGATCGGTTGGACTGGAGGAATACTTAAATCGAAAACCCAGCGCTTTATCAGGAGGACAGCGTCAGAGAGTTGCTTTGGCAAGAGCAATGGTAAAAAAACCGGGAGTTTTTCTTATGGATGAACCTTTGTCCAATCTGGATGCCAAGCTGCGCTCACAGCTGCGGACAGATTTGATTGAGCTGCATAACCGGCTGGGCTCTACGTTTGTATATGTGACTCATGACCAGGTAGAGGCCATGTCTATGGGAACGCAGATTGTTTTGATGAATAAGGGAAAAATCATGCAGTGCGGGACTCCTCACACAATTTATCACGACCCGGATAATGTGTTTACAGCTCAGTTTATTGGAACACCGCCTATGAATATATTGAAACAGAATCAGGTTCATTATGAGCATTTGCCGGTTGAAAATGCCTGCTATCTTGGCTTTCGTCCGGAGTATGTGACCTTTTATGAGGATGTGCCAGATGAAAAACAAAAGGGATTGATAATTGATGGAAAGGTGATTACCCATGAAATGCTGGGCATAGAAACTCTGTATAAAATTGATACCTGTTATGGACGGATTCAGGCAAAAATTTTTGATGATAAGAAAGCTGTTGACGGGAATGTAAAGATGTTTATTCCTCACAATAGAATCTTGTATTTTGATGAGGAAGAACAGAGAATCCGATAATTTTAAGCGAGAGGAAGGAGATTATGATGGATGCAGGCGTAATAAATAACAGAGTCAAACTGCAGTCAGAGCATGTGGAAATCGGCACTTTATGGAAGGATGGAGTGAGGAAAGGGCTGCCCTATTTGATGATAGCTCCCGCAATGGCAGTCAGCCTTGTGTTTCTTGTATATCCCATATTATACATGCTTAAATTGGGCTTTTATAAATGGAATATGGTTGGAGAAATGACGTTCATCGGACTGGACAATTATGTGTCACTGATGACAGATCCGGAGTTTATGCAGGTGCTGAAAAATACTTGTCAGTTTTCTTTTTGGACCGTGGCAGGCTGCATTACACTGGGGATGATTTTTGCTCTTTATCTTAATAAAAATGCCAGATTTGAACGGCTTGTACAGGTGATTATGTTTACACCATATGTACTTCCTATGATTTCCATTGCCTTTATCTGGATGTGGATTATGGATGGAGATATTGGCCTTTTAAATTATATTTTGGGATTCTTTGGAATCGAAAAAATAAGGTGGCTGGACGATCCTCAAGTGGCAATGTATTCCCTGATTCTGGTTAATATCTGGAAGGGAGTTGGCTATTACACATTGATTATTTTATCTGCGCTTCAGAGTATTCCAAAGTATATTTATGAGGCAGCAGAGCTGGATCAGGCACATCCGGTTACGACATTTTTCAAACTTACTCTTCCTATGTTGTCACCGACTTTGTTCTTCCTGTCGATTACAGCTGTTATCAGTTCCTTTAAGGTTTTTGAAACAGTAAATGTGATGACTGCCGGAGGGCCGCAGAATTCAACTACCAGCCTGGTATATTACATTTATCAGTATGGATTTCAGTTTTATAAGATCGGCTATGCATCTGCTGTTGGTGTAATTTTAATGGTAATTGTAGGTATTTTTACCCTCGTATATTTTGGATGTCTGCAGAAAAAAGTTCACTATCAATAACATAAAAGCATAGGAGACGGAGTATGAAATATATATCAAAAGCTGTCAGATTCATGATAAATCTGCTTTTGACAGCCATCTTTTTTGTTCCCCTTTACTGGATGGCATTAACAGCCTTTAAGACGGCGGCGCAGGCCCTTCAGTCGCCGCCAACATTCTGGGTAAGTGATCCTCAGTGGGAAAATTTTGCAAGGGCAATTGAGGTAATTCCATTTTTTCATTTTTTGAAAAATTCGCTTATTGTAACAGCTGGAATTATGGTTTTGCAGATGGTGACTGTGATTCCCGCTGCTTATGCGTTTGCCAGATATGAATTTTTGGGAAAGAAACTGTCTTTTGGAGTGATTCTGGCGACTATGATGATTCCCTCGCAGCTGATTTTTCTTCCGGTATTTTTAATGCTGAGTAAGTGGGGACTGATCAATACCTACTGGTCCCTGATTCTTCCGCAGGCTACCAGCGCATTTGCAATTTTTATGCTGCGGCAGAATTTTAAGCAGATTCCGGAAGAGCTGATTGAGGCGGCGCGGCTGGATAAAGCCGGAGAATTGAAAATCATCACGCATATTATGCTGCCCATTGCAAAACCAACAGTTATTATGCTGGGAATGCTGACATTTGTTGGAACCTGGAATGATTATTTTTGGCCGATGGTTTTGACGACAACGGATGCAGTACGGACACTTCCGGTTGGATTGACGATGCTGCGGAGTGTAGAAAATGGAGTATACCAGCACATTTTAATGGCTGGAAATGTACTGCTGATGGCGCCGATTATTTTTGTTTATATGATTGCCCAGAAGCAGATTATCAAAGGTTTTACCTATATGGGAGTAAAGTAAAAATCATAAAAATTTTCCCAAAACAGGGTTAATATAAAACAGCTAAAAGAGCGAAAAGAACAAATAAAGAGGAGAAGAAAATGAAAAATCAAAAGAGAATTTTAGGCGCAGCAGCAATGGCATGTATCGCTGCAGGAGCTTTGGCAGGATGCGGAAATTCCGGGACAGATAAGGCAGAAAGCAGCGCTGTTGTGTCCAGTGAGGCAGGAAAAAAAGAGGAATCTACCGCAGATGGAAATGTAACGGAATTAACCTACTGGTATTGCTGGACAGACAAAATTCAGGAAAATAATCTGGAGATGACAGAGTTATTTAATGAGACAGTAGGAAAGGAAAAGGGCATTCATGTTACAGCAGAATACCAGGGAACCTACGACGAGTGTCATCAGAAGCTTCAGGCAGCATTTGTTGCCAATGAGATGCCGGATGTCTCCGTTATGGAGATTAGCTCGATTCGCAGATTTGCTGAAAATGGGGTGATTGAACCATTAGATTCCTATATTGCGGCATCTGGAGTGGATATGACAGATTTTTACGATGCTCTGCTGTTAAACGGTGAGGTAGATGGTTCCTGTTATGGTCTGCCTTATTTAAGAAGCACTCCGATTATGTACTACAATAATTCTTTGCTGAAAGAAGCTGGATACGACGGTGCAAATTTAAAGACCTGGGATGATTTGAAGGAAATGGCAACTGGTGTGCATGAAAAAACTGGAAAATACGGGATTTCTCAGTACAGTTATACCTGGACTTTGGATGCCTTTATGATTGAACATGGAAGCTCTATTTTAAATGATGATGAGACAGCTACCAATCTGAATTCAGAGGCAGGAAAAGAAGTAATTGGGTTTTATCGTGATTTGATTGATCAGGGTGTAGTACATGCTTTTAACAGTAATGAATCTGATAAAGTAACTGCAGATGTGCAGAATGAAGACACAGCTATCTGGTTTAGTTCTACCGGTGATTTAACGAAATTTGCATCTATCGCAGATGAGCTGGGCTTTGAACTGGGAGTAGGATTTATTCCTATGGATCAGTGCTACGGAACCCCTACCGGCGGCTGCAATCTGGTTATGATGAGCAAGATTCCTGACAAGAAAAAGGAAGCAGCCTGGGAGTTTATTAACTTTATGACTGACACAGAGCAGACAGTGAAATCTTCGATTAAAACTGGTTATTTACCAGCCAGAAAGAGTGCCGGGGAATCGGATACGATGAAAGCTTATTTTGCAGAAATGCCTATGGCTCGAGTAGCATTAGATCAGCTGGCTTATGCAAATCGTGCAGCATATTCCAATCCGAATTATACAGAGGCGACAGAGGCAATTAAAAGCGCTTTGGATGCTATTTATATCAACAATAGCGATATAGATACAACCCTGGCTGATATGGAAACAAAGGTAAATAAGATTTTAAATCAGTAGGTAATCAGAAGGAGAAAAGAATGAAAAATAAGTTGATTATACTTTCAGCAGATGCCATGGTAACAGAGGATTTGGAACTGTTTTCCACTTTGCCTGGATATCAGAAATATTTGGATGGAGGATGCAGAATTAACCGTGTGGAGTCGATTTATCCAACGGTTACTTATCCCTGCCACACAACAATGATGACAGGGAACTATCCCAATCGCCATGGAGTTACCAGCAACTTTGTTCTGGCCTTTAATCAGAAACCAACACCCTGGAATCGTTATGCAGACGTGATCTGTTCACGGGATATTTTTACAGCATGCAAGGAAAAAGGCCTGACTACAGCTGCGGTGTTCTGGCCGGTAACGGGATGTCATAAGGATATTGATTATAAGATTCCGGAGTATGTTCCGGAAAATGGTGAAACCATAGAAGAGGCATTTCGTAAGATGGGCTGTGATGAGGACATGATTCGAATTGTGGAAAAAAACAGTTCGATTCTGAAACATTGGGGACATCCTTATATTGATGAGTTTATTATTGCCTGTGCCTGTGATATTCTGCGGGAAAAACAGCCAGACGTGCTTTTGATTCATCCGGCAAATATTGACGGAGCAAGACATCAGTATGGGGTATTTCATGAAATGGTGGATCGGGCTGTAGTGGATACCGATCGGTTTGTTCAGCAGCTGATGGGAGTGCAGGAGGAGCTGGGGCTTGCAGAGCAGACGAATCTGGTAGTGACTAGTGATCATGGCCAGATGGAGGTTCAGCGGATTATGAATTTGAATGTGATGCTGGCAGATTATGGCTTTCTGGATGTAAGGAAAGACGGATATGTTACAGCCTGGAGAGCTTACTGCCTGTCTAACGGACTTTCTGCAGTCGTATACCTTAAGGATCCTTTGGATGAAAAGCTGTATCAGAGAGTATTTCAGTTGCTGCGCTGGATGAGAGAGGAAGGAATTTATGGAATCAGTGAGGTTCTTACCGCAGAGGAGGCAGATGAAAAATACAGACTGAACGGGCCATTCTCTTTTGTAATTGAGTCTGATGATTATACCTCCTTCGGAGAAAATACATCTGGCCCGCTGGTAGAAAGCTTTGGAGACAGGGACTACCGGTATGGAAGAGCTTCCCATGGATATTATCCCCAGAAAGGCCCACAGCCGGTTTTCATGGCCAAGGGACCGGATTTTGCAGAGTCTGCAGTGTTGGAGAAGGGACGTCTGATTGACCAGGCCCCGACCTATGCAAAGCTTTTGGGCGTAGCTCTGCCGGATACTGATGGGACACCAATTGATGAATTTGTGAGGGAAAAACATGCATAAAACAATCAGAATCATAGCAACCGATCTGGATGGAACCATGCTTCACCATGATAATGAGGTTTCTGTAAGAAATTACAGGGCAATCGAACATGCGGTAAATGAAGGAATGCTCTATGTAGTTGCCACTGGAAGATGCCGCTCTATTGTGCCGATTTCAAATCTTCCGGTTATGGATTATCTGATTGCAGAAAACGGCGCTGTCATTTACCGGGGCGGCACTGAGCAGGTGCTGTATCGTCAGGCAATTTCTGCCGCTCAGCTTCGGGAGGCGATCAGAATTGGGAAAAAGTACCATGCCTTTGTGGAACTTGTTTCAGATGGCAGAATCCTGATAGAGGAGGAGCTTTTAAGACAGACCGGACAGCTTCGTCTGACTAGAATTCAGGAAGAATTTCTAAGAGAAAAACGATATCTTATGATAGATTCCTTTGAAAAATATTGCAGCAAAGTGCAGGAAAACCAGGATCGAGAGGAAATTTTCCGCAAATTCCAGGTTACAAAAATCAATATTATCTGCCAGGAGGCAGAGGCCTGGCAGGGCGCTGCAAAGGAGCTGGAAGCATATGGCTTGTTTACGATAACCTCAGACGGATATGGTCTGGAGCTGACAAAAAAAGGAGTAAGCAAGGGAAGCGCAATGAAATGGCTCTGCAGCCATCTGAACCTGGATCTGAGCCATGTGATGGCATTTGGTGATGGCAGCAATGACGCCGTGCTGCTAAAGAAAGCAGGCATCGGCGTCGCCATGGACAATGCAGGAGAGGCGGTAAAGCAGTGTGCAGATTATGTAACTGGCTGCCACTACGAGGATGGAGTAGCCCAGTTTGTGGAGCAGTATGTGTTAAAACAGGCTATTTAAAATCATAAAAACGGGGCATTTCTGTCTGCACAAAAAGACAGGAATGCAGGCAGCAAATGCCCTGGTTTAAGAGAATTGGCTTCGATAAAGAGAGGCATATTTTTCGTTTTTTTCCATAAGCTCGTTGTGGGTTCCCACCTCTTTGATATCCCCGTCTTCCATGTAAAGAATCTTGTCTGCATCGCGAATCGTGGACAGCCGGTGGGCAATTACAAAGCTGGTACGGCCCTTCATAAGCTCGGCCATTGCCTTCTGAATCAGGACTTCTGTATGGGTATCTACATTGCTGGTTGCTTCATCCAGAATCATGATTTCCGGATCAGATGCAATGGCTCGGGCAATGGTTAAAAGCTGTCGTTCTCCCTGAGAAATATTCTCAGCACCTTTGCCAAGAATCATATGATATCCGCCAGGAAGGGTCTTAATAAAGCTGTGGGCACAGGCTGATTCTGCGGCAGAATAAATGCTTTTTTCGGTCATATTTTCTTTGGCATATCCGATATTTTCAGCAATAGTACCTTCAAAAAGCCAGGTATCCTGAAGCACCATTCCAAAACGACTTCTAAGTTCTTTTCGAGGCATCTTTTGAATATCTATTCCATCTACGAGAATCGATCCGCTGTTTAGTTCATAGAAGCGCATTAACAGGTTAATCAGCGTGGTTTTTCCAGCTCCAGTCGGGCCTACAATCGCAATTTTTTCTCCCGGTTCTACGCACAAATTAATTCGTTTCATTAACAGCTTATCTGGAGAATATCCAAAGGAAACATCCTGAAAAACGACAGATCCAAGGCGCTTTTGAGGGATAATACCAGGTAAGGAATCCGGGATTTCTTCTTCTGCATCCAACAGAGAAAAGATCCGGTTTCCAGCAGCTGCAGCGGCGCTGAAGCTTCCAGACATTCCGGCAATAGCGGAAAAAGGATCCGCAAAACGCCAGGTGTATTCCAGCATTGCCTGTACATTTCCTACTGTGATTTTTCCGGTAATTGCACCAAGACAGCCAACGACAGCGCAGAGGATATATCCCAGATCGTTGACAAGCGTTGTAATCGGACTGACAGCTCCGGCAGTTATTTCTGCTTTCCGGGAACTGATTTTTAAGGCTTCATTATACGTCTCAAAAGCTTTTTTAGCCCGTTCCTGATAGTGAAAAGACTGGACAACAGTTTGTCCCTGATACATTTCTTCGATATAGCCGCCCAGCTGTCCTAAAAGCTCCTGCTGTTTCACATAATGTTTTTCACTGGCTTTCATTACACCCGCCGCGCTGAAGAGGGAGAGGGGAACCATAATGAATGGAATCAGGGAAAGGGCAGGGCTGATTGCAAGCATCATAAGGAGAACACCGACAGCGGTAGTTACCTGAGTTACCAGGGAGGTCAGATTCTGACTGATGGCATTGTTGATGGTATCCACATCATTGGTAAGAATACTGAGCAGCTCGCCGCGGGTATGGCTGTCGTAATAACTGAGCTTCATACGGTGCATTTTTTCGCTGATATCCTGACGAAGCTTCTGCATAACCTGGGCCGTGATTTTTGCCATCAGAAAGCCTTGTAATAACGAAAAAGACTGGGAAACCAGATACAGAAAAACAAGGGAAGAAAGCAGCTTTATAATAGTATCCCAGTAAAAAATACCGTCCTTTATACTGGAAAAAAGAGTTGTTGTTATCTTTCCTATAAGGAAGGGGGCAAATACCATAAAACCGGTGCTGATAACAGCAGATACAATTACAAAAATCAGCTTTGCCCAGTGAATTTTCAGATAACCTAGCAGCCGTCTGCATACTTCTGTGTGTTTCATATCAGAGAACCTCCCAACTGTAATTCTGCAATTTCCCGATAGAGCGGACAGGTGCTTAACAGTTCCTGATGCGTTCCATTTCCGATAATTTTGCCGTCATCTACAACTAAAATCTGATCTGCATCCAGAATACTGCTGATTCTCTGAGCAACAAGAATGACAGCAGCATTTCCCGTGTATTCTTTCAGATTTTGGCGGAGTCTGTGGTCTGTTTTCATGTCTAAAGCAGAGAAACTGTCATCAAAAACATAGATTTCCGGCTTTTTCATAAGAGCCCGGGCGATGGCTAAGCGCTGACGCTGACCACCGGATAAATTGGCGCCTCCCTGGGCTACTGGTTCATGGAAGCCCTGTTCTTTTTTTGTAATAAATTCATCGGCGCAGGCGATTTTTGCAGCAATATTCCAATCCTCTTCCCGGCCATTTTCTTTTCCAAAGTTCAGGTTTTCTGCAATATCTCCGGAAAACAGAACGTTTTTTTGAGGAACATATCCAATCAGAGAACGCAGATCCTCTATACGGTATTCTTTGGCATTGATTCCGTCAATCAGAACCTGTCCGGACAGGGGATCATAGAGTCTTGAAATTAATTTTAAAATGGTGGATTTTCCACGCCCGGTTCCTCCGATTATGGCAGTAACTTCGCCAGGGCGGGCAGTAAAGCTTACGTCCTTTAAAACTGGTTCATCAGCTCCGGGATAGGAAAAAGTCACATGGGAAAATTCAACGGTGGAACGCAGGGGACGGTTTTTCAGCGGAAAATTTCCATCTTTAATAGAGGGCTTCGTGTCCAGAACCTCAGCAATCCGGCGGGCGCAGGCATAGGTAGAAGGAAACATCATAATTACAAGCGAAAGCATCATAACAGCAGTAAGAACCATGCTGATATACTGACTGTTTGCTACCAGAGAGCCAATTTCCATTGCTCCGGATTCTACATAGCGGGCGCCGATTCCAAGAACAGCGGCAGTTGTTACACCGAAAATAACACTAATGGCAGGCATCAAAAGACTGGTAATGTGTCCGGAGGCTATGGCCGTAAGCGCGTAGTCTTCATTGGCCTTTTCAAAGCGTCTGCATTCTGCATCCTGCCTGTTAAAGGCGCGGATGACACGGACTCCTTCCAAAGACTCCAGAAACAGACGGTTCATGTGATCCAGCTTTTTCCGCAGGCGGACAGAACAGCGGGATGCAAGGGTAATGAGAAGGGTCAGCACAGCCAGTAAAACAGGGATGGCGGTCAGAAGAACAGAGCTGACTTTTCCGCCTGTAGATGCAGAAAATACCAGTCCGGCAGCGGCCATCATCGGAGCCATAAGACCTATGCGAAGAAGCATTGTCAAAAAATTCTGCACATTGGCAATGTCAGAGGTACTGCGGGTAATCAGGCTGGCAGTGCCGAAGTGATCCATCTCTGCGGCGGAAAATTCCAGGACAGAGGAAAAGACCTTTGTCCTAAGCTGTGCTGCGAAATCCGTGGAAACAGACGAGGCTGTTTTGACAGAAAGAAAGCTGATAATACAGGAAAGTACAGTAATTCCTGCCATAACAGTTCCATAAATCAGGATGACAGAGTCAGCGCCTGCGGCAACTCCGCGGCTGATCATTTGAGAGAGAAAAGCCGGCAGAAGCATCTGGCACAGGGAAGATGCAAGAACCAGAACCAGAAGTCCTGCAAGAGCGGCTTTTTTCAATTTTACAGTTGAAAATATAGTTTTCATGAAGCTGTGAAAGACCTCCTGTTGGTGTGGGAAATAGTCAGCATTAGGAAGCGGTTTCGTGGATAATGCGGATATGGGACAGCTTGAAAAACAGGCTTCCAAGGGCATATTTCTGAAGACTCAGATATTCCTCCTGGGAAACCCTGCCGCCGTAATTCAGGATTTCCATCTCTCCGCTTGTGCCTGTAATAAAGAGATCCGAGGAGGAAAATCCGTTTTTCAGATAGAATTTCCGGCGGGCAATTCGCTGGCTGCTGTTGTCAGCAGCGTCATCCAGGCGTTCAATCAGAAGAATAATCTTTTTGTCTGAAAAATGCTTACAAACCTGTTCCATGATATAACTTCCGGTTCCCCGGCTCCGGATTCGGGAGGATACAGCCAGATAATCGACCATTACCATATCCTGATAAGGAATGAGGACGGTAAAGCCCAGAAGCTGATTGTTTTCGGAGGCTGTCATAAGAAGCGCTTTTCCCTTTTTGACAGAATGACGGAGCGATAAATATGGCTTTCGCTCCGCTTTGGGAAAGGCTTCCAGGTAGATTTTCTTAATTTCCGGCCACTGATTTTTGTCTGCATAGGTAAATTCCATAAAAGTTTTCCTCTCTGAATTGAATTATTGGTTGTCGTAGGGTATCATACTATGTACAGTAACTGTACGGTCAAGAGGTGTTTTTATGAAAAGAAATGATTATTTGTATCCTTCCGGAGAATTTGCCAGATTAACAGGGGTAAATAAGCGGACGCTTCACTATTATAATGATATCGGTCTTTTTTGCCCGGAAATCATCGGAGAAAACGGCTACCATTATTATTCCTGCTTTCAGTTTGCACAGCTGGAGCTGATTCTTACATTGAGAAAAATTGGCCTGTCGATTGAGGAAATACGGGAATATGTGACAGGGCCGTCAGACGAGTCTTTTTCCCGGATGATGGAAAAGAAGAAGCAGCTTATTGATGCGTCCATCCGTCAGCTGTTGTCGGTTCAGGCCTTTTTGGAGCAAAAATCACAGCGGCTGCAGGCAGGCTTTGAGGCGCGGCATGGAGAGATTGAGCTGTGTACGCTTCCGGAGAGAAAGATTATCTGTTCCGCTCCGATTTCCGGAAAGTACGATGAAGAGGATTTTTCCGTTGCGGCAGAATTTTCCCTTCGCCTGAAAAAGCTGTTTCATCTTTATGACAGCTTTGGAAGCCGGATTTCCATGGATGCGGTGCGCAGCGGAGAATTTAACAGTTACGATTCCTTTTTTGCGTATTGTCCTGGCAATTCCGAGATTTATGATGAGGTTTTGCCGAAGGGAGCATTTCTGAGAGCCTATTGTGTAGGCGCGTGGGAGCGGCTTCCGGAGGTTTATCAGAAAATTCTGGATTATGCAGAGGAGAGGAACCTGGCGCTTACAGGGTATGCTTATGAGGAGGGCTTAAATGAAATGGCCATTCGGAGTCAGGAGGACTATGTGACAATGATCACGATTCCATGTGCAGATTCAGCAGCTGTTCAGATGCCCAACGCTTCTTGTCCGCTGTAAGCGGGCAGGAAGATGCATGGCTGAACTGTTACGATTATGCAGGCAAAGACGGCTGATTATAAGTTGAATTACGAGGATATCCATGATACAATCAAAGATGGTAATATGCATGTGTATAAGCCCATAATATGGATGGGTGTTTCTACCAACCGCCGGAAATGGTTGACTACAATGCCTTTGTAGTTGACCTTATTTTTTAGGAGGTATTTTTATGCGGTATGATGTTATTATCATTGGAGCGGGGCCGGGCGGAATTTTTTCAGCATATGAATTAAGTCAGAAGAGCCCAGATTTAAAGGTTGGGGTATTTGAGGCGGGCCATGCCCTGAGCCGGCGCAAATGTCCCATTGACGGGGAAAAGATCAAATCCTGCATTGGCTGTAAGAGCTGTTCTATTATGAGCGGATTTGGCGGAGCCGGAGCATTTTCAGATGGAAAGTACAATATTACCAATGATTTTGGCGGTACTCTGTACAAGTATATTGGTAAGAAGCAGGCTCTTGATTTGATGTATTATGTAGATGATATTAATCTGCGTTATGGCGGGGCAGGAACGAAGCTGTATTCTACTGCCGGTTCCAAGTTTAAAAAAGAATGTATTCAGCATGACCTTCATCTTTTGAATGCATCTGTACGCCATCTGGGTACAGATATTAACTATCTGGTTCTGGAAAATCTGTATGCGGAGCTGAAGGAAAAGGTGGATTTTTATTTTGATTCTCCTGTAGATTCTGTTGCGGCAGTGGACGGAGGTTATCAGATTTTCAGTAACGGCCAGACCTATGAGTGCGAAAAGTGTATTATTTCTGTAGGAAGAAGCGGAAGCAAATGGATGGAGCGGATCTGTCAGGAGCTGCAGATTCCCACCAGCTCGAACCGGGTTGATATTGGAGTCCGGGTAGAGCTTCCGGCCGATGTATTTTCTCACCTGACAGATGAACTGTATGAAAGTAAAATTGTGTATCGGACACAGAAATATGGAGATCAGGTGCGGACCTTCTGTATGAATCCCAAGGGCGCAGTTGTTACGGAGAATACCAATGGCATTATTACGGTAAACGGACACAGCTACGAGGATCCTTCCAAGCATACGGAGAATACCAACTTTGCCCTTCTGGTAGCAAAGCACTTTTCTGAGCCGTTTAAGGATTCCAATGGATATGGCGAATCCATTGCCCGTTTAAGCAATATGCTGGGAGGCGGAGTGATTGTTCAGCGTTTCGGGGATCTGATTCGAGGACGGCGTTCCACTCCGGCAAGAATTGAAGAGGCGTTTATTACGCCGACCTTAAAGGCTACGCCGGGAGATCTGAGCCTGGTGCTGCCGAAACGGATTTTGGACGGCATTATGGAGATGATCTATGCTTTGGATAAGATTGCGCCTGGTACGGCCAATGACGATACCCTTCTTTATGGCGTTGAGGTGAAGTTCTATAATATGGAGGTGCAGGTAAATGAGAAGCTGGAATCCTGCCATAAGGGACTTTACATTATTGGAGACGGAAGCGGAATTACCCATTCTCTGTCTCATGCTTCGGCCAGCGGAATTTATGTGGCAAGAAATCTGTTAGAAGGAAATGAATAAGGACTGAAGATAAATTCGGCGGAGCGGCTAAAAGCCGCTCCGCCGGTTTTTGATCCAATGATAAATTTAAAAATGCTCCAGCCAGGTTTTTAAAAGAGAAATCCAGCTCTGGCACTGGGGCTCTACGTAGCGGCCATCAGAGGAGGAAACCTCTTCGGTTGCCAGTGACAGACCATGGCAGCCAACGGGATAAATATGGAGCTCCAGGCTGACCTGATGGCGAGTCAGAGCTTCTGCAAGCAGAAGGCTGTTTGCAACAGGAACATTGCTGTCAGATGCCGTATGCCACAAAAAGGTTTTTGGCGTATGGCTGCCTACCTGGTGTTCCAGAGAAACCAAGCGGCGAAGGTTTTCATCATTGGCATGTGTTCCCAGCAGATTCTGGAAGGAGCCCTGATGGCAGTGAGCGCCGGAGGTGATGACCGGATAACAGAGAATCATACCGTCAGGACGGATTTCATCGGCCTTTTTATTTAAGGGCTTCCAGAGAAATTCCTGATTCCAGAAAGCGCCTAAGGAGCAGGTCAGGTGACCTCCGGCAGAAAATCCGCAGACCAGGATCCGGTCTGGATCAACCATCCAGGCATCTGCATGGGCCCTGATTTCGGATATGGTTTCTGCCAGCTCCATAAGACTGGCAGGAAACACATCCGGCGCGAGGCTGTATTTCAGGATGAAAGTGTGAATGCCCATGGCGGCCAGCTGCATGGCAACAGGCTCACCCTCCCGGTCGGACAGATGTCCGTATCCGCCGCCGGGGCAGATGATTACAGCCGGTCTCCGTCTTGTAGCTGACAGAGAGACAGGATCCAGAAGGTATCCGGTTACAGAGGCCGGAGGTGTCAGCTTTTCATATCCAAGCTGTTCTTTTGTTAAACTAATTTCCCAGGTTAATATGTTCATTTTTTTAGATTCCTTACTAAGCTCGTGTCCCGGAACAGTTTTTTCAGAGAAGGATTTACTGTTCCAGAATTTCTGTGATGCCCTCGCAGAGGGTTTTCGCGCCTTCCTCCGGAGTAATGTCGCCGGAGCTGAGAGTTCCAAATACCTTGTAGTACAGACCGTCAGGATTTGCCTTCAGCTCGCTGTTGTCAAACTGAGGATCCTGAGAAAACTGACTGTAGCCAAGAACCTTTGCATTGGCTTCTTTTACAAAGGAATCGCCAATTCCTTTTTCATCAAGAATGGAAATAGCAGCCTTTGAACAGGGAATTCCGCGCTCGGTGGAGCAGATTTCTACGCCCTCCGGCTCGTTTAACAGGAAGTTTACAAGCATGGCAGCTTCCTTTGGATGCTCTGTGGAGGATTTAATAGCAAAGTCCATAGAACGTTTGGTAAAGCCGCCCTGGTATTCGCCGAATTTGATGAAATCACCAATGACAAATTCCTGATTGGGTTTATTTACACTGCCTTCCATAGCGTCTTTTACTTTTGTAACAGCAGAATCCCATTCCATTAAGCCGGCATATTTTCCATCAATCCATTTTGCATTTTTATCCAGAGAGTCAGACATATCGCCATTGATGGTTGCAACAGATGGAATCACGTGCTCAACTTCCAGCTTGTTCATGAATTCCAGGCCTTCCTGTACTTCTGCTTCTGTATAATTCATCTTTCCGTCAGTTACCCAGTCTTTTCCGTATTTGGATTCCAGATAATAGACCATAAAAATCATTCTGTCGTATTCGCCCAGAGCAAGGGGATAATAGTCCTCATTATATGCCTTGAAGGCAGCGCCGGCAGCCATCAGAGATTCTTCATCGGTAGGAATGGGAACACCAACCTCATCAAAGGTTGTTTTATTCCAGTAGAACAGACGGCCGGTCAGAGAAATCGGAATAGCCATCAGCTTTCCATTTACTTCGTCCTCTTTTAATTTGTCCTCCGGGAACTGGGTTAAATCAATAATGTCGCTGTACTGGTACAGATCAAGGAAGGATTCGCCGCCCTTGGAGTAATCATGAACCCAGTTAGAACCGATCTGAAGCACATCAGCACAGTCGCCGCTCAGAATACTTAAGGACTGCTTTTCCTCCCAGCCAGTCCATGCGCCGTATTCACATTCAACGGTGATATGGGGATATTTTTCCATAAAGGCCTGCACTGCTTTTTCTGTAGCAGCATGACGGGAATCGCCGCCCCACCAGCAAAAACGAATCGTTACCGGTTCCTCGGAAGCTGTAGCTTCTGTAGTTTCCTGTGCTCCCTCAGCCTTTGTTTCAGCAGCTGTGGTCTGTGGTGCTTCTGCCTGTTTTCCGCCGCATGCAGTCAGGGACAGTCCCATAGCAGCTGCTATACTGAAAGAAATCATCTGTTTTGTTCTTTTTTTCATTGATATTCTCCCTTCTGAATCAAACGTACTTGATAATATTTTTTTAACATATTTTTTTAAATGGGGAAAGGGAAAAAGTGAACAAAAATATTTTAAATTAATATGCACATTATACTATATATTGAATGGAATAATATGGATTTGTTATATTTTGTCGCGTAAAATGCAAAATAAAAGAGGAATATGGAATAAATATTGTTTAATATTAATTGTTTTTTGTTGAAAAAGTGAAATACGTTTCACTTTGCATTTTTTTATGATATACTGTTTCTAATATCAGCAGTTGGAGATATCTGAACAGGAGGAGAGAAGAAATTGGCTGTTACGATTACAGATATTGCACAAAGGGCGGGAGTTTCCCGTTCTATGGTATCCCGGGCCTTAACAGGAAATGGTCCTGTGAAGGCAAAAAAGAAAGAAGAGATTATTGCGCTGGCTCAAGCCATGGGATATATGCCCAATCAGGCAGCGCTTCATTTGAGACACTCGAAATCCCGTATTATTGGCCTGTATTTTTCCAGTATCAGTGCAGCGACCTCTCCATATGTGCTGCACAGTGTTCTGACAGGAGTTTATGGAGTGATTGGGGGGCGTTATCAGATTGTGGTAAAGGGAATTGATCTGCATGAACCGGGAAGTCTGAATCCCAGCCAGTATGACGGGCTTTTGATTATGTCACAGGGAGATCAGGATCTGGATTTTCTGGAGGAGGCCTTTGCTCTTCATATACCTATGGTAGCACTGAGCCGCCGGGTTCCGATTGATATTCCTGTGGTGACAACCAATGAATCCAGAGGAATGGAAAAGGCAATGGGGTATCTGTTAGATCATGGGCATCGAAATATTGGGATCATTGAAGGGCCGCCGAATCTGGAGGCAACTATTTTTCGGCATCAGGGCTGGATTCATGCGGCGCGAAAACGGGGATATTCGATTCATCAGTTTCCTGTGGTTCATGGAAATTACCGTTACAACAGCGGCTATTCAGCGGCCAATCAGCTTATAGATGCACATCCAAATCTTACTGCAATTTTGTGCTTTAATGATGAAATGGCAGTGGCTGCAAAGAATGCCCTCGCCAGACGGGGACTCAGGGTTCCCCAGGAGATTTCTCTGGTTGGCTTTGATAATCTGGAGCTGCCGCGGTATGCGGATCTGCAGCTGACAACAGTAGAGAGAAATGCCAGCCAGATTGCGGCAGCAGGCGCCCAAATGCTGCTTGGATATATGGAAAATGGAGTACGGCCGCCGGATCGAGAACTGGAAAACAGACTGGTAGTCCGGGAGAGTGTATCTGACAGAATAAGCCTGTAAAGAGCATATTGACTTTTTTCTCATTTAGCGTATAGTAAAAGCGCAAAGTTAGATAAGACTAATATGGAGAGGATAAGAAGCATGAAACTGAGTGAATTGCAGATTGGAAGGACAGCGACCATATTTGCAGTAGGCGGAAGCGGTGCGCTGCGCCAGCACTTTCTGGATATGGGACTGATTCAGGGAACAGAGGTAACGGTTGTCAAATATGCACCGATGGGAGATCCCATTGAGCTGCGCATTCATGGCTATGAATTGACGATTCGTCTGGAGGATGCAGAAAATATTGAGATCAGCGAACCCCACGAGGCCCGGGAGCATGGGGAGCTTTCCGGAAAGCAGGCGGAAAATGGAAAGGCGTCAAAAGCAAGAGAAGGCTGGAAAAATCCCCAGAAAAAGGAGAAGCTTCATCCGGGATACGGCGAGGGCGGAAAGTTCCACAACCGGAAGGAGGAAAAGCCGCTTCCGGACAGTGAGGTTTTGACCTTTGCGCTTGTGGGAAATCAGAACTGCGGAAAAACCACATTGTTTAATCAGCTGACCGGTTCCAAGCAGCATGTGGGAAATTTCCCGGGAGTTACTGTAGATCGAAAGGACGGGGTTATCCGCGGCCATGAAAATACGCTGATTACAGACTTGCCCGGAATTTATTCCATGTCTCCCTACAGCAGCGAGGAAATCGTAACAAGAGAATTTGTAATCCGGGAAAAACCGAAGGGCATTATCAATATTGTGGATGCCACGAATATTGAACGGAATCTGTATCTGACCATGCAGCTGCTTGAGCTGGAAATTCCCATGGTAGTGGCTCTGAATATGATGGATGAGCTGAGGGAAAATGGCGGCTCTGTCAAGGTGAATGAGATGGAGGAGGCTTTGGGAGTTCCGGTTATTCCCATTTCTGCTGCTAAGGGAGAGGGAATTGAGGAGCTGATTCGCCATGCGCTTCATGTGGCCCGGTATCAGGAGCGTCCCCTGGAGATTGATTTTTGCAAGCGGGAAGAGGGGATTCACAGAGGAATCCATGCAGTGATGCATTTGATTGAGGATCATGCCGCTCAGGCGGAGATTCCGGTCCGGTTTGCAGGAAGCAAGGTTATGGAGGGAGATCCGAAGATTCTGGAGCAGCTGAAGCTGACAGATAAGGAAGCCATGATTCTGGAGGAAATTTCCAGACAGACAGAGGAAGAAACCGGCATGGATCGGGCGGCAGCAGTGGCTCAGATGCGGTTTGATTATATTGAAGATGTGTGCAGGGAGGGAGTGGTCAAGCCAAGAGAAAGCAGGGAGAGAACCAGAAGCAGAAGGATTGACCAGTTCCTTACGGGAAAATATACGGGAATTCCTGCGTTTATTGGAATTATGGGTCTGGTATTCTGGCTGACCTTTAATGTGATTGGAGCATTTTTCCAGGGCATTTTGGAGTCGGGTATCACAGCGCTGACAGATGCGGTGGATCAGGCCATGCAGGCGGCGCAGGTGAATGAAGTGGTTCACTCTCTGGTGATCGACGGCATATTTAACGGCGTTGGCGGCGTACTGAGCTTCCTGCCAATTATTGTAACCCTGTTCTTCTTCCTGTCTCTTCTGGAGGACAGCGGATATATGGCCCGCGTTGCCTTTATTATGGATAAGCTTTTGAGAAAGCTGGGACTTTCCGGAAGAAGTATTGTGCCGATGCTGATTGGATTTGGCTGTACTGTGCCGGGAGTTATGGCAAGCCGGACTCTTCCCTCTGAGCGGGACAGAAAAATGACCATTCTTTTGACGCCCTTTATGAGCTGTACGGCGAAGCTTCCCATCTATGCATTTTTTACAGCGGCATTTTTCCCGCAGCATGGAGCATTGGTGATGATTGGGCTTTATCTGTTTGGAATTATTATGGGAATTATTATGGCTTTGATTTTCAAGAAAACAGCCTTTAAGGGAGAGGCGGTGCCGTTTGTTATGGAGCTGCCCAACTACCGTATGCCAGGGGCGGGGAATGTGCTTCACCTTTTATGGGATAAGGCAAAGGATTTCCTGCAGAGAGCCTTTACCGTTATTTTTCTTGCAACCATTGCCATCTGGTTTTTGCAGAACTTTGATATGGGACTGAACATGGTGTCAGATTCCCACAACAGCATTCTGGCTCTGGCAGCCGGCTGGCTGGCTCCGCTGTTTGCACCGGTAGGCTTTGGAGACTGGCGGATTGTAACAGCCCTGATTTCTGGATTTATGGCAAAGGAGAGTGTGGTATCCTCTCTGACTGTGCTGTTTGGCAGTACAGAGGCCCTTTACAGCAGTCTGACGATTGCAGGAGCAGCGTCTCTGCTGGTATTCTGTCTGCTGTATACCCCCTGTGTGGCAGCGATTGCGTCTGTGAAGCGGGAGCTGGGCGGCAAATGGGCAGTGGCTATGGTGATCGGCCAGTGCGTTCTGGCATGGATTGCAGCTTTGGCAGTCTATGGGATTGCAGGAATGATGTAATACAGGGGCAGTATAATACCCCCATGCTCTTTCGAGCGGATTCAGTCAGTAAGTCCTACTGCACGAATCCGCTCGATTACGTTTCCGTATTAAGCTATTTCCGATTTTCCGCAAACATTACAGCATACTCGATGGAGTTGCGCAGGCTCAGTTCACTGGCGGTTCCGGTTCCGGCCTGATCGAAGGCTGTGCCGTGATCGACGGATACCCGGATAATGGGCAGACCCAGTGTGATATTGACTCCGGCTACGGCGTCCCAGGCTTTTTTGTCGTGGTTGTAGACAAAGCCTACGACCTTTAAGGGAATATGTCCCTGATCGTGATACATGGCTACAACGATATCGTACCAGCCGCCGCGGGCCTTGGAAAATACTGTGTCCGGCGGAACAGGGCCGTCTGCGCAGATGCCCTCTGCCTGAGCTGCTTCAATTGCAGGAATAATTTCGTCAATTTCCTCCCGTCCGAACAGGCCGTGCTCACCGCTGTGCGGATTTAACCCGGCAACTCCAATGCGGGGCTTTTCGATTCCCAGATCGCGGCAGGCCTGATCTGCAATGCGGATCACATCGAGAACCCGCTGTTTTTTTACCCGATCGCAGGCCTCGCGGAGAGAAACATGAGTAGAAACATGAACCACGCGGAGGTTTTCATGGGCCAGCATCATAGTATAGTTTTTGGTTCCAGTCAGATCGGCATAGATTTCTGTATGTCCGGAATAATGATGGCCAGCCAGGTTGACGGCTTCTTTGTTAAATGCATTGGTAACAGTAGCGTCAATTTTTCCTTCCATGGCCAGCTCAATCACCTTGGTAACATAGCGGAAGGAAGCGTCACCGCATTCTGCGGATACCTGGCCGCGCTGCAGCTGGGCGGCGTCAATCAGCCCCATATCGAAAACATCAATGGTTCCAAAGCGAAAGAGGGCATCAGAGACATTTTGAATCCGATGAATTTGTAGCTCCTTATGATTTACAATGGAGAGGGCGGCTTCCATAACACCGGCGTCACCGACAACCAATGGGCAGCAAAGCTCATATAATGACGGATCAGCAAAGGCCTTCACAGTAATTTCCGGTCCTATGCTGGCCGGATCCCCCATAGTAATTCCAATGATTTTTTTATTGTTCATAAGAGTTTTCATTCCTTTCCTGAAATACGCACAGCCGGAGCAGTAAACAGGTACTGTTCCGGCTGGTTTTGGTTCACAGAGAAATACATTCCGGCTTCCGGTTATTTTGCAGCTCTTTTCTTCTCTTCGAATTTATGGAGCCAGGAAACCAGAAGCGGACAGCAGATTGCAGTTACGATAATTGCTGCGGTAATCTGAGCGGTTGCGGCTTCAGCAACAGCCAGAAGGGTTGCGTCAACTGCAGCAACAGAAGCGGGAGTTGCTGCGGCATTGCCTGCGGTGGTTCCGATAGCGCCGCCTACCTCCGGGCGATCCATGTGGAGGAGCTTATATACCAGATAACCTCCGATACCGGTAATCAGGGTACATGCAATACCCAGAAGGATACCAGGTGCGCCTGCCTTTAACAGGTTCATGATATTTAAGCCTGCTCCCAGCGGGAAAGCGAAGAAGGGAATCATCATGGAAGCACCCGGCTCACAGAATTTCCGAATATCCTCATCCAGATTTCCAAGGATACAGCCCACAATAACAGGAATGATACAGCCTACCAGAATGGACATGGGGATCTTTGCAACGCCTGCAGCGCCCAGGGCCACCATAGTAAAGAAGGGACCGTCGTTAATGGACAGAATAGAAACTGCGCCTACGTCAGTTGCATCTCCGTATTCACCGGCCAGAGCAGCGTAAAGACCGCCATTGGAGTTGGCCAGAGCGCCTACGATTGCCAGCGTGGACAGACCCAGGAAACCGGCTTCGCCAAACAGCTTGCCGCAAATCAGGCCGATAATGATTCCAAGTCCTACTTTTACGGCTGTGATAACAACGCCTTTATAAACGGTTACGCCGGCTTTTTTAAAGTTAATGGTAGTAGCGTTACAGAAGATAAATACGGCCAGAATCGGCATAGCGCCGGATTTCCACAGATAAGTGGTAAAGGTTCCGTCAAACATGGTCCATATGGTTCCGCCAAAGAAGGTATTGACAATGGCGCCCAAAAGAAGCGGAACAACCATAAGACCTCCGGGAATTTTTTTCACAGTCTGTAAAATCTTCATTAAAGTATCCCCCTTTACAAATTCAATTGGTAATCGGTATTTCTATTTGGCAGCAATCAGCCGAAGAATGTTGTCTGTGGTGTAGGCAAGGTTTTCCTGGCTGTGATGCCTGCTGACAGAGAAGTCCTGAGGCAGACGGTTAATAGGAAATACAGAAGTAACTCCCAGCTCATAAGCCCGGGCAATTTCGCTGTCATTTGCGCCGCCTACCACGGCGATAACCTTTTTGTTCTGCTTCTTTGCTCTTTCAGCTATGCCAATGACAACCTTTCCGCGGAGACTCTGAGAATCCAGTTTTCCTTCTCCGGTAAAAATATAGTCTGCATCAGCAATCATTTCGTCAAATTTTACGGTGTCGAGAACAGTCTGAATTCCCATCTGAAGCCGGGAGCCAAAGAAGGCAATCATACCTGCACCCATAGCTCCGGCAGCGCCGGTTCCCGGAATCTGGCTGATGTCCTGACCGGATGCATCCAGAATCACGCGGCTTAAATTTTTAATTCCTTCATCCAGTTCCAGAACCATAGCTTCGTCTGCGCCCTTCTGCGGTGCAAAAACATGGGCAGCGCCGGTGGGACCGTACATGGGATTATCAATGTCGCACATGGTTACGATCTCTACCTGATTCAGAATTGCTGCTTTCTGGCTCAGATCAATGCGCTGAATATCGATAACAGTGCCGCCGGTGGGAATAAAGGATTCCCCGTTTTTGTCGTAGAATTTTACGCCGACAGCTGCGGCAGCTCCGCAGCCGCCGTCATTGGTGCAGGAACCGCCCAGTCCCACAATGATTTTTTTAACGCCGCTTTCTGCGGCAGCCAGGATCAGCTGGCCTACGCCGTAGGTTGTAGTTTTTTTCGGATTTTTCCGATCCTCCACCATAGGAAGGCCTGCGGCGGCAGCCATTTCAATGACAGCAGTGTTTCCGTTGTCGATCAGCCCGTAATAAGATTCTATGTCTTCAAAATAAGGGCCTTTCACAGGAACCATAACTTTTGTGCCTCCAACGGCAGTGATGAAGGCGTCTACAGAGCCTTCTCCGCCATCGGCAACCGGTACGCTGACAGACTCAGCGCCGGGAAAATGGAGATCCACTTTTTCTTTTATAATTCCGCAAATCTGAGCGGAGCTTAATGTACCCTTAAAAGAGTCCGGTATCAGGATAAATTTCATAGCACAGAACCTCCCTGATTTTATTCTTTTACAATGACGGAAACACCGTCCGGGATTACCGTTACCTTATAGTCTTCTTTTCCAACGATAGCTTTTGCCTTTTCCATAGCCTCTTCCATGCTGTGTGCCGGAACCATGTGAAGATCCTCTACCAGCTGATCATCACAGGAGGAAATGAAGATTACAGTTGCTTTCAGCAGAAGCCGGGCAAAAATCTGGGACTGCCACTGATCGATGATGGTTTCTTCCGGCTTTCTGTCCAGGAAGGTCTGCATCATCCGGTTCAGATCCTTTTCGTCCCGGAAGGTCTCATGGAAATATTTGCCGCCGTGTCCGTCAGCAGCTTTGGAAAGCATAATGATTACGCCGCCTTCTTTTACCGTGGCTTCACCGGCAGTCATACCTTTTACAGACTGATAAATATTCTGATCCAGAGGATATCCGCCGTTAGTGGAAATAACAATGTCAGCAGGAACCGCGTCTACCTGACACTTGGAAGCCAGGAATTCACGTCCAACTCTGTGAGCCAGATCGCAGTCGCCGGCAACAGCAAAAATGGGATCGTGGGCAGCATCAATAACAACATTAACGATAAAGTCCAGTCTGGCAGCCCGTGCCGCATACAGCATGTCATTGTGAATCGGATTGCCTTCAATCACTCCAGTGCGGGCATGAGGATCGGCAATAAAGCCAGAGTTGTGGTTGTACATAACGGTTTCACGGCTTGCAACGCCGGGAAGCACACTCTTTCTTCCGCCAGAGAAGCCGGCAAAGAAGTGAGGCTCAATAAATCCCTCTGCCACAAGAAGATCTGCTTCTGCAGCAAGGCGGTTAATGATCAGGTTGCCGCCGGAAGGAAGTTTGCCCAAGTATACCAGGTTGTCATTGTCATCACAGTTGTGAACAATGATTTTTTCATTTGCCATAATTTCCGAGCCAAATTTGTCAGCCAGCTCTTCCTGGGTAGTGGTTCTGTGAAGTCCGGTGGAAATCAGGATGGTAATGTCTGCATCCGGATTGCCTTTGCGGATTTCAGCCAGGATCAGCGGCATCATAATGTGACTGGGAACGGGTCTGGTATGGTCAGAGGAGATGACTACAATGTTTTTCTTTCCAATAGCCATATCACAGAGTCTGGGAGTACCGATAGGGTGTTCCAGAGCGTCCTGAACCAGTTCAGAACCGCTTTTGGGGGCCTTGTAGCTGTGCAGCTCAGAGAGCAGGACGCCGGCCAGATGCTCTTCTTCAATAGCTGCGGTCAGTTTTTCTTTTCCATAGGGCAGTAAAAATTCTTTCATGTGAATACCTCCTCGTATTATGGATGTGTGATATTTATAAATGTTCCTTTAATTTTCTCATGGCAAAGGCAATGGCGTTATCTGCGCCGAAGGCTCCGGCTTTTGTAACCAGCTTCAGCCCGTCAAATTCGCCGCCCTTTACCTGAATCAGGGGAATTCCCACCATAATTTCTGACAGGATTTCCGATCCGTCAGCCCCAACGTTCATCAGCAGGCCGAGAGCGGTGTCTCCGCCAGTAAGGAAAACTCCGGAAACCTTTGCCTGCCTGAGAATTTCCGTGGCTCCGTGACCGATAATTGAGCGAACCCGATCACCAATTTCCAGAGGGGTAAGACCCAGGGTGTCACCGGCCTGATAGGAAAGCTCCAGAAACTCTCGATCATAGGCAGTGTCTGTGAGAAAGATGGTGTCCTCGCCGCGGTTCAGGGCTTCAACAGCCTTCTGAACATAATGCTCTGCCGTGTCGCTTCCCTGCAGGATTTTGTCTACAGGAAGCTTGATTAAGGTAATGCCCTGCTGTTCACAGAAATGCATCTGGCGGTTGGTTACGGTGCTGATGCTGGCGGCGACTCCAAGGGAAGGGAGGGACGGCTGCTCCAGCTCCATAAGGCTGTCGGCAATGCCTGCGGTTCCGATGTAGAGAGCTGTTTTTTGGCTTCTTCTGGTAGCCTGAACAATGCGGGAAAGATCCTCGTCTGTTTCTGCATCACATACAAAAATACGGCTGTCAGTCAGAGAAAAGGAGCTGCTTCTGATTTCAGGAAGGCGTTTCAGCTGAATCCTCTCTTCATAAATCCGCCCCAGAAGGCTGACCAGATTGTCTTCTACCACAGGATTTTTTGGATCCCGGGAAAGCTCTGTTTTGCAGATTTCCACACCATGCAGGCGCTGAACCCCGTCCACAGTGGTTCTGCCCAGAGCCGGAAGGGCAGGAGCAAAGACGATAAGCTCCGGGTGAAAGGCCTCATCGACTGCCCGGATTTCCATGGCTATATTTCCTCGCATGGTTGAGTCAATTTTTTTAATAATATGGCGGAACTGGGAAAAATCAACCTGCTCCAGGGCATGGGACACGATTTCATAGGCGTGATCCGGATGAACCGTTCTGGATTCTGTGTCAATTACAACGGATTTATCCTGGCAGACTGGCTTTCCGCTGAACAGAACCTCTGTGGGAAATCCCCGCCTTCTTAGCTGGACGCCGGTATCGTTGGCTCCGGTAAAATCATCTGCAATGATTAAATATCGATTATCCATGGTTTTGCTGCCTTTCTAAAGTGTTTAAAAATGAAACAATTAAAAATGAAACACATCGTTTCTTCTAATATAACTCAATTTTTCTTTCAATTTCAAGGATAATACAGTATAATATTGTTTATAATTGAAACAAAAGCTTGTACATGAACGATAACAAACAGAAAGAGGGAGAGAAATGAGAAAAGTACGAATTCTTGGAATTGCACCGTATCGAGGACTTGTTCATTTGATGAATCAGTGCGCAGCCCATTATCCGGACATAGAGTTGAACGCCATGCTGGGAAATATGGAGGAGGGGCTGGCGCTGGCAAAGAAATATTATTCTGGATATGATATGATTATTTCCCGGGCCAATACAGCCAGTATGATTTCCCAGGCAGTTCCTGTGCCGGTGGTGGATATTGGAATTGATTATTATGATGTTCTTCGATGTATTAAAATAGCAGAAAATACGGGAACAAAATTTGCAATTCTGGGATTCCATTCTTTAACAGATATTGCAAAAAATCTTTGCGATTTGCTGAAAATCAAGATTGACATTTTTTCTTTTTCTATCAATAACTGGTCAGATTCCGGAAGCTTACTGGATCGAATGAAGGAACAGGGATATGAGACAGTGATTTGTGATATGATTCCCTACGAATATGCAAAGCTTATCGGAATCACCCCGATTTTACTGACCTCCAGTGTGGAGAGTCTGAAATCAGCGATTAACCATGCGGTTGACAGCTGGTCGAAGCATGAAAAGCTGTATGATTCCTTTTCTATGCTGGAAAATCTGGTTCGCAGCAGTTCAAACCGTTATCTGATTCTGGATATAGAGGGAAAAAATCTTTATTCTACTTTGGTGGAGGAGACGGCAGAGGAGATGGCGCAGCAGCTAAGAAAAGAATTGCCCCGGTGTCGTTCCGGAAAACAGCGCTCTTTTTTTGTGACTCTGGGGGGACAGATGTATTCTGTCCGCTCTCAGCGGTCTGATACAGGAGATATGGATTATGTGATTTTCCGGGTTATGCCCTCTAAAATTCCCATGGCCTATTCCAAATACGGAATTACGATTCTGGATAAGGAAAGGGCTCTCCAAAATTTCCTGGAGAGCTTTTACAGTAATACAGAACGGGCCAGGGAGATTGTTGCAAGTACAGAAATGATGTCAGCCAATGCTTCGCCGCTGATGATTACAGGCGAGGTGGGGACGGGGAAGGACCGGGTGGCCTGTATTTATTATGCAAAAAGTGCCTGGAGAGACAGCCCTCTTTATGTGGTAAACTGTTCTCTCCTCAATGACAAGACCTGGGAATTTTTGATTAACCATTACAATTCTCCTTTTACAGACAACGGAAATACCATTTATATCTGCAACCTGGAATCCCTTTCCCAGGCGCGTCAGAAGCGTCTGCTGTCCATTATTCTGGATACCAACCTTCATGTGAGAAACCGGCTGATTTTTTCCTGCACACAGCCCCGGGGAAAGGGGGTTCCTCACACAGCGCTGGAATATACGAATATGCTGGGAGGAATCCATGTGACTGCAAAGCCTCTGCGGGAGCAGCGGGAGGATCTGAGCTCATCTGCCGCCATTTATATTGACACATTAAATCAGGAGCTGGGCAGACAGGCGGTAGGTCTGGACGAGGATGCAGTCCGGATGCTGAAGGAGTATGATTATCCCTGTAATATTACACAGTTTAAGCGAATTCTGAAGAAGGCGGTGCTGGAGACAGAGCAGGCCTATATTTCTGGAGAAACCATTGAACGGATTCTGAAGGAGGAGGGAGAATTTTTCGTTGAGACTGCCGATAAACAGAAGGCAGAGAAACCGGCCAGCCAGGATTTTTCTCTGAATCTGGAGCAGTCGCTGGACAGCATGAACAGGGAAATTGTCCTTCATGTATTGAATCTGTGTGGAGGAAATCAGACTGCGGCGGCAAAAAAGCTGGGAATCAGCAGAACAACCTTGTGGAGATATGTAAACCGTTAAAGCAGGGGGGAAGACAGAAAAATAAAGTTACAAGAGAAAAATAAAGTTACAAAAGAAAAATAAAAACAGGTCTGGAAAAAAATCCTTTCTCAGTGTAAAATGGGAAAACAAAAGGATTTGAGGAGGAGTTTGCGATGGAAAACAGAATTACAGGACATACGAAGCTTTACTGCCTGATTGGCTCTCCGGTAGGTCATTCCGGTTCCCCGGCTATGTACAATTACAGCTTTGCCCGTACAGGCGAGGACGGCGCATATCTGGCATTTGATGTACCGCTGGAACAGGTTGGAAAGGCTGTTGAGGCGATCAAAACTTTTCATGTAAAGGGCTTCAATATTACCATGCCGGACAAGACGGCAGTGATGGATTATCTCGATGAGATCAGTCCGGCGGCCCGTCTGATTGGCGCCTGCAATACTGTAGTTGTGTCAGAGGACGGAAGGCTGATCGGATACAATACAGACGGCCAGGGTTTTACAGACAACCTTCGCGCCCACGGCGTAGAGGTGAAGGGAAAGAAGCTGCTGATTCTGGGAACCGGCGGTGCAGCCAATGCTATCAGCATTCAGACTGCCCTGGAAGGTGCAGCTGAAATTACGATTTTCAACCGCAGAGATGAGTTCTTTGCCAGCGGTCAGAGAATTGTAGAAAAGCTGGCCAGAGAGGTTCCGGACTGCCGCGCAGAGATGTGTGATCTGGAGGATCAGAAGCGTCTGGCTGAGGCGGTAAGAGACAGCGATATTCTGATCAACGCAACAAAGGTTGGCATGAAACCGATGGACAAAGACACACTGATTCCGGCGGAACTGCTCCATCCGGGGCTGATTGTGGCCGATACGGTTTACAATCCGCTGGAAACCCGCCTGCTTCGCGAGGCGAAGGAGGCAGGCTGCCAGGTAATTGGCGGAATCGGTATGCTGCTTTGGCAGGGCGCCGCTGCATTCCGGCTGTTTACTGGAAAGGAAATGCCAGTAAAAGAGGTGGAAGAGCGCTTCTTTGCTGAGTAAATTGGAACTGTTCAGGATGGGGAATCAGGGCTTTACAGCGACCTTGATTACTCCGTCCTTTTTTTCTTCAAATATTTGATAGGCTTCTTCAATCTGGTTCAGGGGCAGGGTGTGCGTGATCAGCGGCGTGGTGTCAATTTTGCCTTCTTCAATCAGCTTTAAAATGGCCTCGCAGTCGCAGCCGTCCACCCCTCCTGTTTTAAAGGTCAGATTTTTTCCGTACATATCAGGAAGCGGCAGAAGCTGAGGGCGGTCATAAAGTGCAACGACAGTTACAATGGCATTGGGGCGGGCGCATTTCCAGGCCATTTCAAAGGTATTTTCTGCCCCTGCAGCCTCCAGAACCACATCAGCCCCTCCATGGTCAGAGTGAGATTTTACAAATGCTTCCATATCCTCTTTGGAAGGATTGCATACAAGAACCTGGGGATAGTGGCGGCGGACAAAGTCAGCTCTCTGAGGATCTGTTTCGCAGACAATAACCTGTCTGGGCTCTTTTAACAAAACGCACAGAAGGGTACAGATACCAGTAGGACCTGCTCCGATAATAAGGACAGTGTCCTCTTTTTTGATCTCAGAAATCCGTGCAGCCCAGTAGCCAGTGGCCAGAATATCGCCTACAAAAAGAGCCTGTTCATCGGAAACAGAATCCGGGATTCGGTTCAGTCCCTGATTGGCCTGGGGGACGCGGACATATTCCGCCTGACCACCGTCAATCCGGCAGCCCAGGGCCCATCCGCCGTCGGGATCCTCGCAGTTATTGACAAAGCCCTGGCGGCAGAAAAAGCAGTGGCCGCAGAAGGTTTCTACATTAACAGTCACCCGGTCTCCGGGTTTCACTTTTGTAACATCAGCTCCGGTTTCTTCCACGATTCCCACCATTTCGTGACCAACAGTAATTCCCGGTACAGCGCGGGGAACAGAGCCGTGTTTGATATGAAGATCACTGGTACAGATGCTGGCCAGAGTAACTCTGACAATCGCATCGGAAGGAGCCAGAAGAACAGCCTTCTCCTTTTCCTCCAGTTGAAAAAGTCCATGTTTTTTATAGGTGTATGCAAGCATAGCTGTGAGACCTCCTTTTTAATCCGTCTGGATTGTGATATTCTGTTTCTATTGGTAACTGTTCAGGACGGGGCATCTTCTTGTCCG
>OHAM01000374.1_pt1 | contig 32748 bp, 25 predicted proteins | sample 1577161 | NCBI WGS metagenome assembly OHAM01 (sample SAMEA3541583, study PRJEB24748) | human gut metagenome | biome: human gut; feature: human-associated habitat; material: faeces | place: China | collected 2012
TCGACTTTTTAATGAGTTAAGGATGTTTTGTTAAAAATTATGTACGTTCGCCCTGCTAACTTGCGAAACATATCGGAAAAATTTGAAAGATGTTGGACTTGAGGATTAGAGATTCAAGAAAGAAAAGTCGAAGGGCTGAGCTTCGACTTTTCAGATTGATTAGAGGTTAGAAACCGTTATGTTCCTGCTTTTGCTTCGGACTTCGATGGGGCAGGAACGTCGTTTTCGACTTTGCATATCACTTCCGGCATCGAAATGATATGCAGATCCCTCTGCTGGAACGGAATGTTGATCTTGCGCTTGTTGAATTCACGGAACATCGCGCGACCAATGTTGGACCTCAAAGTCGCGGTGCCTTTTTCGGGGTCGGGAACCCAGAAGTACGACGTCAGTTCAATACCGTCGGCTCCGAAGTTCGTCAGAATGGTGTAGGGCGCCGGATTGATCAGCACGCGCGGCTGTTTTCGGACGATATCGGTCATAAGCTCAATGACTTCATCAATGTCGGCGCTGTAGTCAACGCTCATCATGACGGTCGCACGTCCCGGACCCAACAGGTACGAGGTATTGCGAACGCTGCTGGTGACGAAATTCTCGTTCGGGATAATCGTTACGCTGCCGTCGTAAGCCTTAACCGCTGTGTAGCGCGTCTTGATGTCCGTCACAATACCTTCAACGCCGGAAACGTTCACCAAGTCTCCGATTTTGATGCTCTTATCCAGAAGAATAATGAATCCGCTGACGTAGTTAGAGGCAATTTTCTGTAAGCCGAAACCTAAGCCGACACCGATGGCACCGCCGAAGACGCCGAGTACGGTGATGTCAATACCGACTGAAGCCAGACCGATCAAAATCGCAATCGTCACTAAAACGACCTTGATCACCCGGATGATCACAACGCGGACGTTGGACTCCATGGTCGGCAGGCTGTTGATCCATTTCTCAAAGAACTGGCCGATCCACTTCGCGATAAAGAGCGCTAAGGCAATCGAGAAGCCGGAAAGGAAGACAGACCAAACCGTTGCGTTGGTGCTTCCTAGCGGAATTTTGGTGGTCTGCATAAATTCCACGCACTTAGGCAGCACGCCGACGATCTGAAGCGCGACACCGCCCCAAATCGAAAACGTCAGGAAGTTATCCAAACTGCTGTTGTATTTGCGCGAAAGCGAGTGCAGCAGAAATACGACCGTGCGGATCACAACGTAGGCCCCGAGAATCAACCACGCAATAGATTCCAGCGGCAGGGCTTTCTTAGGAAGCAAGCCGAAAAGTCGCACGGTAAAGGTGCTGACCGCGATGAAGAACATTCCAAGCAGCGGGAAACTCAGCCGCAAAATCAGCGTCTCAATGCCTCGTCTTACCTTTGCCCAGAAGGCGCTCTCGCGATGTTCAGGCTTGACCGGGGCTTCGCCTTCTTCCGCTTTGATCTCGTCGCTTTCGATGATTTCATTAGCGGCTAAGTGCTTAATAATCCGCATGCGGATGTATTTGCCAAGCAGCCAAGCTAAAAACAGTGAGCCCAGAATGGAGGCCAGCTGCCAATAGATGATCGGCTGGTTAAGCCCTTTTTCAAACATCAGCAGGAGTTGATCCAGGATGTTGCTGTCGCCGCTTAAAAGTTCTTCTGTCGTAACCGCTGTTTGTGCGACTTTGGCGATTTCGGCGGATGCGGCTGCCGAGGTACTCATAGGCTGTCTCCGTTAGGTTAACGACCGTTTGCGTCGTCAACCGGATCAAATGTCAATGTAATGGAAGAAGGAATGTCTCCTACCGGGGGTTTGGGGAAGGGATTGCACATCAGAATCGCTTTTTCCACCGCCGTATCGAAAGCCTTCAGACCGCTGCTGCTGATCATCTTGGGCGGAACAGCCTTCTGACCGTTCTTGAGCAGACGGACATCGAACTTGGCAACGTACATTCCGCGTTTGGCGCCGGCCGGCGTATTAAACGTAATATGCGGACGGATGCAGGCAACGATACGGTTGTTGTACTGGGCTTGCTGGAAGCTCGTCATGGCGCCGGAGCCTGAACCCATGGCAGATCCGCTCTGGCCGGTTAAGCGGCTGAGCATTTCTTTTCTGCGGGCGGCATTAGCCTGTTCTTGGGCTCTCTGACGATTGAGTTCTTCTTGAGCCTTGCGTTTTTCAGCTAGGGCTTTTTCTCGCTGAGCCTTTTCTTCAGCGATCTTGCGTTCGCGTTCCTGAGCTTGTTTCTTGAGTTCTTCCTGCTTAGCTTTGCGTTCGGCTTCTGCTTTTTCTTCAGCCTTACGTTTTTCTTCCGCTAAGCGTTTCTGCTCTTCTTGTTTCTTCAGCTCTTCCTGACGCTTCTGTTCTTCGATGCGTCGTTCTTCTTCCTGACGGCGCAGTTCAGCCTGGCGAGCTTCTTCGGCTTTACGCTGCTCTTCAGCTCGTTTGGCTTCCTGAAGCTGACGTTCGCGCTCAAGAATGCGTTGTTTTTCCTCTTCCTGCTTCTTCTTTTCGCGGTCGAGTCTTTCTTGGACGATGTCCGGATCCTCAAGCAGGTTGGCTTGACGATCTAAATCCGTCTGAGCGATAGGAGGCGGGGGCGGAGGCAGCTGCTGCTGAGGCTCTTCCGGAGCAGGAGGCTCGGGAGCGGGTTCCGGTTCCGGCTGAGGTTCAGGCTGGGGCTCCGGTTCGGACTGAGGCTCGGGTTCCGGCTCAGGTTGCGGTTCCGGTTGCGTCTCTGCCGGGGCTTCTGCCGCCGGCATGTCGCCGTTCCACAACTCGGCATAGACGGGTCCTGTCGGCTCCGATCTCCATTGCATGGAAACGAAGAGCAGCACAAAAAGAAGCCCGTGGGCGATTAAAGCGAGCACAAAAGCCGTGCCCCAATACCCCTGAGCGCCTGAGAGCCGATTCGCTTGATTCGGAGATAAGTCGTCCATTACTTGGCACCGCTTCCTTCAAGTTGCAATGACAGACCGATACGCGTGATGTTGGCCTTTTGTAGATTGCGCATCACGTCGATGACTTTTTCATATGCGACGGTTTTATCCGCAGCAATGACAACCGGAACCTGATTTCCGTCGGTCTGCATCGATTCGACCGTAGAGACTAACTGAGGAAAATCAACCGGAGTTAATTTCTTTGCGGTATCGCGGATCTGGAGTTTGCCGTCTGGCGAGATAATGACTTCGACAACTTTATCCGGAGTGCGAGCCGCTTTATTGACTTTCGGCAGATCGACGATCGAAGGATTGACGTATGGGGCGGCGACCATCAGGATCACCACGAGAACGAGCATCACGTCAATGTACGGGACGACGTTCATCTCTGCTAAAAGACGTCTTTTGCCGTTACGTGCCATGTTGTGTCCTTAGGCCTGACGACCCAAAATGTTCTGGAATTCCTGCATGAAGCTTTCGTACTGGCTCGAGAGACGATCCAGACTGTAAGCAAAGCGGTTGTAGCCGATAACGGCAGGAATAGCGGCAAACAGGCCGATCGCGGTTGCTACCAGAGCTTCGGCAATACCCGGGGCGACGACAGCCAGCGAAGCGCTTTCCAGATTGCCCAAGCCGGTGAAGGCGTCCATGATGCCCCAGACCGTGCCGAACAAACCGATGTACGGGGAAACGGAACCGATGGTGGCCAAAACGCTCAAGCCCGACTCGAGAATGTCGAGTTCTCTCTGATAACGGGCGCGCATGGCGCGAGACACACCGTCAATGACGCCGAAGGTGCCGGCGCGGGCTTCGAGATTGCTCGCGCGGCTTCTTAAGAACTCGGTCATGCCGGAGTAGAAGATGCCCTCCTGAGGGCCGATGGAAGAGCGGCGCTCGGTGGCGCTTTCGTAGAGTTTATTTAAATCTGCACCGCCCCAGAAACGCTTGTCGAAGTTGCGGGCTTCTCTTCTTGCACGGCTCATCTGGAACCATTTCTGAAAAATAATGGTCCAGCTCACTAAAGAGAAAATCAAAAGAATAGCCAAAACAATCTGAACAACGGCGCTCGCATGAGCAACCAAAGTAATGATTGATAAATCGGCAGATGCTTCCATCACAGTCCCTTGTACTAACGAATGATTAATGATTTAAAAGTTTTTTGAGTTGTTCTGAAATAGGCTCGGGCATAGCCACCGGGCGGAATGTGTGCGCGTCGAGCGTGCCGCAGCGAACGTCTCCGACGTTGAGCACTTCATCTCCTCTCAGAATTTCCTGATGAAATTCAAAAGAAGTACGGCCGCACGCGGTGACCGTTGATCGAACCACTAATTCATCATCCAGCCGAGCCGGTTTCTTGTACTTGGCTTTGGCTTCGGCGACGACAAAGACGACGCCGAGCTCTGAGTACAGCCGCTCCTGACTCCAGCCCAACGCGCGCAGCCATTCCGTGCGTGCGCGTTCCATGAATCTGAAGTAGTTTGCGTAATAAACCACTCGTGCACAGTCTGTGTCTTCGTAGTAGACGCGAACCGGCCAGTCGAAATAGTGTTTTTCCATCAACGAATTCTCATCCGAGCGCGCTTAGACGCGCTCAAAAAGGCTCCTTGAAGCCCAGCCTCACATAACAGCGCATTTTAACAAACGGGTACCGGAGAATCAGGCTTGAAAACTCTTCTTTGTACCCGTTTTTCTGAATCAATAAAATCTTGTGTGAAACTTAAAAAGATAGGAATACCCCTAGGTGTGCAACTGTGCCTAAATGTTTTATTTCTTTGGAACTTTTTGCGATCTGATAAGATATCACGTCCCAAAATAGGCGAAAGGAAGAGCAGTGAAAATTAAAGTAGGATACGGCGCAGCTTACGGCAGACTTTTTAAGCTGTCGGCGGCCGTCTTTGCACTGGCCGCGCTGACCTCCTGCAAAGAAATTCCGAACTCCGTTCACACGGAAAAAGAGCTTGCCTCCAACACGCTCTATACGCCATTCTCAGGCCGCAGTCCGAAGCATTTAGATCCGACGAGTTCTTACTCTTCAGATGAGACGCCTTACACCTATAGTATCTATGAACCGCTTTATCAATATCACTTCTTAGAGCGGCCGTATCGTCTGATCCCTCGCTCTGCCGCTGAGGTGGTCAAGCCAGTTTATTTGGATAAAGACGGAAAGGTTCTTCCGGAGACTGCATCAGCGGAAGAGATTGCGCTGAGCGTTTACGAGATCCCGATTAAGAAGGGCATTTTGTTTGCCCCTCATCCGGCCTTCGCTAAAAATGAGAAAGGCGAGTACGTCAATCACGCTTTAGCGCCTGAAGTCATCGACCAACTGCACAATCCGATGGATTTGCCGCAGAAAGGTACGCGTGAACTGACCGCCGAGGACTTCGTTTACTCGATCAAGCGGATGGCTAATCCCCGCATCATTGCTCCGGTCTACGGAACGATGGTGAACTATCTTCCGGGCTTAAAAGACTTTGCCGTTCAGGTGCGCGCGGAAGATAAGCGTCTTCGCGCTGACCTCAAACCTTCCGATCGAGACTTACCGTTCTTAGATTTACGGAAGTTTGAACTCAAGGGCGTATCGGCGCCGGATAAGCACACACTGCGGCTCGAAGTCAAAGGAAAGTATCCCCAGTTCCCCAACTGGCTGGCAATGACTTTCTTTGCTCCGGTTCCGTGGGAAGCAGAAGCCTTCTACGCCCAGAAGGGTATGGCCAAGAATAACTTGTCTTTGAACTATTGGCCTGTAGGCACCGGTCCTTACATGCTGGTGGAATCGATTGAAAACCGCAAACATGTCATGGAGCGCAATCCGAATTTCCGAAAGACGGAGCTCTATCCGTGCACGGGTGAACCCGGAGACGAAGCAAAAGGCTTTTTAAAAGACTGCGGAAAACCGCTGCCTTTCATTGATCGGATTGAAATCACGGCAGAAAAAGAAAGCGTGCCGCTACGCACGAAGTTCTTGCAGGGCTACTACGACTCTCCGCAGATTGAACGCCTCGACAACGGTCAGGGCTTCTTGATCGGCATGGCGGACAGCGCGGAAAAAGAGAAAGAGTACAAAGAAAAGAAACTGCAGTTTCCGCAGACCATAGAAGCGCAAAACACGTACTTCGGCTTTAACTGGATGGATCCGGTCGTAGGAGAAGGCAAGACGCCCGAAGAGCGCGAGCGCAACAAGAAGCTTCGTCAGGCGATTTCTATTGCCATGGACTGGGAAGAATATATCCAGATCTTTGAGAAAGGGCTGGCGTCTCCCGCGCATGGACCCCTGCCGCCGGGACTTTTCGGATATCGAGAGGACGGCGCTGCGGCCTTTAACCCGATCGTTTACGAAAAGACCGAAGACGGCCTTGTCCGCCGCAAGTCCATTGAGGAAGCCAAGAAGCTACTGGCAGAAGCGGGCTATCCCGGAGGCCGTGATGCAAAAACCGGCGAGCCTTTGGTCCTGAATCTCGATTTCCAAGCGGCGGCTTCTCCATCGACGAAAGCCGTGCTCGACTGGTATCAGAAGCAGTTTGCCAAGATCGGCATTCAGCTCGATATCCGGGGTACGGACTACAACCGTTTCCAGGATAAAGTGATTTCCGGCAATCACCAGCTCTTCCTATGGGGCTGGCTTGCCGACTACCCGGATGCAGAAAATTTCCTGTTCCTGCTTTACGGTCCAAACGCAAAGTCCAAGACCGGCGGCTCCGGAGAAAACGCGGCGAACTATCAAAATCCGAAGTACGACGAACTCTTCAGCCGAATGCGTTATATGGACGAGGGTCCGGCTAAGGCCGAGGCCATCAACGAACTGATCAAGATCGTCCAGGAAGACGCACCTTGGACATTCGGATACTTTCCGACAAGCTCCGCAGCGTTCCATCAGTGGGTGCACAACGGCAAACCCACGCAAGTTGTGCGCAATCACATTCAGTATCTGAGGCTCGATCCTGAGACGCGTGTAAAGGCCATTAAAGAATGGAACAAACCGATTTACTGGCCGCTGCTGGTTTTTGTTCTGCTGTCGGCCTTGGTGACTATTCCGGCCGTGGCCCTTCATAGGAAGCGGGAAAGAATGACCGCACGCACCACAGAGGAGCAAGTCAAATGATTCGTTATCTTTTAAGACGCATCGGCTACGGCTTCCTGATCCTGATCGGCGTCAATCTTCTGACCTTTATGCTGTTCTTTACGCTCAACACGCCGGACGATATGGCTCGCCTCAATATCGGCGGCAAACGCGTGACCGCTGAAGCGATCCAGAACTGGAAAGAAGAGCACGGCTACGATAAGCCGCTGCTTTGGAATGAGAAGGCCGAAGGCTCGGATAAGCTTACCGATACGATTTTTTGGCAGCACAGTGCGCGTCTCATGGTAGGAGACCTCGGCGCGTCAGACGCAGGACGCGACATTGCCTATGAAATCAAAAACCGAATGTGGCCCTCGGTTGCTTTGGCATTTCCGACCTTTTTGCTTGGCGTCTTTGTGATTGTTGTGTTTTCTTTAGGTTTAGTGTTTTTCCGGCACACGAAGCTTGAGATCGGCGGCGTGGTCTTTGCCATTGTCATGATGTCGATCTCATCGCTTTTCTACATTATTTTCGGGCAGTGGCTCTTCTCAAAAGTCCTGCGGCTCGTTCCGATCTCAGGTTTTGAGACGGGAACGGCCATGATTTCGTTCCTAATTCTTCCGATTGCGATCGGTGTTTTCTCCCGCATCGGCGGCGATGCGCTGCTGTACCGCTCGATGTTCCTGGAAGAAATCAACAAGGATTACGTTCGTACTGCTCGAGCAAAGGGCCTGAGCGAAACGGCAGTTCTCTTTAAACACGTGCTGCGCAACGCCAGCCTGCCGATTCTGACTTCAACGGTTGCCGTGCTCCCGATGCTGTTTTTAGGTTCCTTAGTGATGGAAAGCTTCTTCGGCATTCCGGGCTTAGGAAGCTTTACGATTGATGCGATCAATGCTCAGGACTTCGCGATTGTCCGTACGATGGTTTTTGTAGGAACAGTCTTGTATGTCATCGGTCTGATTCTGACTGACGTGGCTTATACGATTGCCGACCCGAGGATCCGTTTGAAATGATGCCTAAATTTGTTTTGCTTCCGACGGATATCGTGGTTGTTGTTCTTCTTGCGGCACTGACGTTTTATCTGATTCATGTTGCCCGCTCCGAAGAGCTCAAAGCACGCTGGCGTTATGTTGTGAGTTCCGGCGCCTCGCTGTGCTCGCTTTCGCTGCTGTGTTTCTTCCTTCTGCTCTCCGTCGTAGATTCTGTGCACTTCCGTCCCGTCATTGATGTTCAGGCCGGGCGCCCGATCTATGACGTCAAAGCCTATTCCCTTCTGGATAAAGCGCTCGGCAAAGCGTCTTCGGCGGAAGAGAAGTCTTATTCGATGCCGCTGGCGACTCAGACCTTTGAAAAAATTTCCCGCTTTGAAGACGGCAAACCTGTACGTGATTACGAACCGCTGAAAGCCGGCGGCGCGCATCTTAAAGCTCGAGCTGATTGGGCAGAAGACGTCATTATTAAGTCTGCCAGTGGCTTAGGCGCGGGGCTGGCGCTTAGCGCTTTGCTTTGGTTCTTAACGGTCGGATTGATTTCCCGTTCTAAAGGCCGCTCATTTAAGGAAGAAGTGCGCACTTTATTTAAGCGCCGCGACGAGGTTCCTTATGAAGCAATTCTGACGACATGTTCTGTCTTAATAGTTCTCGGGTGCCTGATCGGCGCGCTCTGGCCGTACTATCACGTGATGGGGACGGATCAAACAGGAAACGATGTTCTTTATCAAGCCTTTAAGTCCGTGCGTACCGCCCTTGTGATCGGAACACTGGCGACTTTGACAACGCTTCCTTTTGCCGTGGTGTTGGGAATCTGTGCAGGCTTCTTCAAAGGCTGGGTGGACGACTTGATTCAGTACCTCTACACCACGTTGTCTTCGATCCCGAGCGTTCTTCTTATTGCGGCCTCGGTTCTGATGATCCAGGTGTTTATTGACTCTCATCCCGGCATGTATGCAACCGGCATTGAGAGAGCAGACCTTCGTCTATTCATGCTTTCGATCATCATCGGTTTGACAGGCTGGGCCACGCTCGCTCGTCTGCTGCGTGCCGAAACTCTGAAGATTTCTCAGCTTGATTACATTCAAGCGGCTCGTGCCTTCGGTTTGGGACCGTTCAAAATCATGAAGCGTCATGTTTTGCCGAATGTCATCCACATCATTTTGATTGTGGCGGTGTTGGATTTCTCCGGCATTGTTCTTTACGAAGCTGTGCTTTCGTACGTTGGTGTCGGCGTTGATCCGACAACGCACAGTTTCGGCTCCATGATTAATGCCGGGCGTCTTGAACTTTCCCGCACTCCGGTTGTTTGGTGGAACCTCTGCGCGGCTTTCACTTTCATGCTCACACTTGTGTTGTCTGCAAACTTATTTGCATCAGCCGTTCGGGAAGCGTTCGACCCGAGATTGGTCCTCAAAATCGGGAGGAAGGAATAATGCTTCAGATCTCTAATATGGTGACTGAAATCCTCACTTCCGAGGATACGGTTCGCGTCGTAGACGGCCTGAGTCTGACGTTGAATCGAGGAGAAATCTGCGCCTTAGTCGGAGAGTCCGGATGCGGCAAATCAATGACGGCGTTTTCTCTATTGAGACTTCTGCCAAGCTCCGGACGAGTCTCGAGCGGTGTTGTTACCGTTGACGGAACGGAAATCATGGGTCTGCCGGAAGCGGCGATGCGCAATATTCGTTCCTCCAAGATCAGTCTGATTTTCCAAGAATCGGCGACGTCGTTAAATCCGGTGATGACCGTCGGGGATCAAATTGTCGAGACGATTCTGCTTCATACTCCTCTGCGCGGCGATGAAGCGCGAGCAAAGGCACTCGACTGGCTGAAAAAAGTCGGAATTCCCGAGCCTGAACGCAGAATGAAATCATTTCCGTTTGAGCTCTCCGGCGGCCAAAAACAGTGTGTGATGATTGCTATCGCGCTGGCGGCCGAGCCGAACTACCTCATTGCAGACGAACCGACAACGGCGCTGGACGTTTCCGTTCAGGCTCAGATTCTTGATCTTTTAAAGCAGCTCAAGGAAACCGAAAACATCGGCATTCTGCTGATTACTCATGATTTGGCTGTGGTAGCACAGGTCGCTGACAGAGTGGGGCTGATGTATGCCGGTGAGTTAGTGGAAGAGGCATCGGCGCGTGAGTTCTTCTCCAAACCATTGCACCCTTATGCGCGCAACCTGTTAAAGGCACTGCCTGAAGGAAAGCAAAAGAGCCAGATGCTTGAAGCGATTCCGGGCATGGTTCCTCGCCTGAACCGAGAGTTCCACGGGTGCCGATTTGCCGAACGCTGCAAAAAGGCGCGTCCGGAATGCTCTGAGCATAAAGTTGCCTTACAGGAGATTGGCGGACGAAAAGTTCGCTGTCTGTTCCCTGAAAATGATCCGGTTGAGCTTCCGCGAAGTGACGTGGTTGTCGAAAGGGAGCAGAAGGATGTGCCTCGTATTTTGGAAGTCAAAGATTACAGCGTTTGGTTCCCGGTTCGCGGCGGATTTCTGTGTCCGACGGAGTACGCCAAAGCCGTCAACAATGTTTCCTTTGATGTGCGCAGAGGATTGACCACAGCGCTGATCGGAGAAAGCGGCAGCGGCAAAACCACCGTTGCCCGAGGCATTCTCCAGCTTCTGCGACAGCAGGCAAAAATCACGGGTTCTGCGCTCTTAAATGGAAAGGACTTAGGCAGCTTGAACGGTCCCGAACTTCGACAAGCCCGCGTCGATATGCAGGTTATTTTCCAAGACCCGTTCTCCAGTTTGAATCCAAGAATGCGCGTTAAGGAAATTCTGCTTGAGGGTCTGGAAAGTCTGCATCCTGATATTCCTGCAAGTGAAGCGCTCGGCAGAATTGAAGGTGTCATCGGTCTTTGCGGACTTCTTTCCGATTCATTGAATCGGTATCCGCATGAGTTCTCGGGCGGTCAAAGGCAGCGCTTGGCGATTGCTCGTGCGTTGGTGGTTGAACCCAAACTTCTGATTTGTGACGAACCGACTTCGGCTTTGGATGTTTCGGTGCAGGCTCAAATCCTGAACCTTCTGAACGAAATCCAAAGAAGCCGCGATATCTCGTACTTGTTCATCACTCATAACTTCGGTGTTGTGCGTTATCTCGCTGACGAAGTCATTGTGATGAAGTCCGGAGAAGTGGTAGAGGCGGGATCGGCGGAAGAAATCCTTAATCGTCCGAAAGATCCTTACACCTGCCGTTTGCTGGAAGCAGTTCCAAATTTCGACTCCTTGAAGTAACGATCAAGAAGTTCGTACAAGGTCGACAGAGGCGCCTAGATACGGAGAGAAGTTCTAGGCGCTGTTAGCGAGATTCAGCGAAAGACGAAATAAAAATTCAGAGGGGACTTTTATCTTTTAAGGAAGGATTTAAAGAAGGCCTTGCTGGTTGATCAGAGAGTTCTGGCTGTCAAAGAAAACCTCTATTTTGAGGATTGAGCAGAAATTGAACAAGATTGAACAAGTATTGTGAGTCGGCCTAGCTTGAGAGGGAGCCACTTCATCTTTTATTTCGAAAATGACAGCAGTTTTTTCAGCGAAATTTCGCTAAAGATAAAATAAAAATTTAGAGGGGATTTTTATCTCTAAACGATCGGATTAAACAGACTTTTCCTTCTGGGGCTAAGCGTTCTTGATGTCAAATAAAGTACCTATTTTTTGGAATTGAGTAGAAATTGAACAAGAGTCGCGCAAAGATTGAGCAACTATTGAACAAGTATCGTGCATAGGCCGAGCTTGAGAACGAATTTCTCTTTTCAATCCGGAAAGAGTAACCGAGCGTTTTCCGTGATGTCTCGCTGGGTGGCTGCGATGTCTATAAAAACGTCTCCTAAGCGATCTTGATCAGATATGATCTGGATTCCGTTGTTTTGACACAAATCTAAGTAGACCGCCAGCGCCGTTCTTTTGTTGCCGTCCTGGAAGAAGTGACCTTTGAGGAGGCTGACAACGATGCTGGTTATCTGCTCTGGGACGGTGCCGTAATAGGAATAGCTGGACAGACATCCGCCGACTCGCTGTCTTCCTTCTTCTGAGCAGCGATTACCGGAGAGAGCCTCATTGATCAAGACAACCGCATCAATATCTAATGGCGTACTCATTTGTCTTTTAGATAATCAAAAGTCTTTTTGAAGGTGCTTAGATTTTCTTTAAAGCGCTTGAGCATCTGCTCTTTAGTATTTGGACGGAGCTCTTGTTTTTGAGAACCTGATTTCTTATCTGTCATGGTGTAGAAAGAGAAGAGCCGTTTAGATTTGATTAACCGGCTCGGCTTCTTCTCTCAAGGAGAACTAATAATTAACCTTGTTCGCTGAAGCGCTCTTTAAGCCGCTGAGCCAGTCCTCCGCTGCGTTGCGTGACGGTCTTTAAAGACATGCCCAGAACATCCTTAGCCCCGAAAATCTGGCACGTTTTTTCCGAACGAGTAATGCCGGTATAAAGAAGTTCGCGCGTGCATAACGAGGCAGCATCACTTCCGGCGCTCAGCGTCGGCAGGAAGATGGCGACATCACGGAAGCCGGAACCCTGCGATTGGTGAATAGTGATGGCAAAGGCAGTGTCATATTTTGGCAGCAGCTGAGCCGGAACGATTTTCTTCAGATCACCGATGAATGCATACCACGTCGGTTTGTCGGAATCAGCTGTCTTCAAGCCGAAAATAATAGCCACGTCGCCGTTGGCAACACCGAGACCGGAGTCGTTTTGACGAACAATGATGACCTTGCCGTTGTACATGTCATCGGCGGATGGGACTTTAAATGCCGATTTAACAAAATCTTCGCAAAAGTCATTGACGGTGTTGACGCCTGTGGGACCTTCACGCTGTGCGCATAAGGGCCGGAAGGTACTCAACTCGTTCCAAACCTCTTCAAGAGCTTGTTGTACATCACTAGGAAGGTTTTCGAAGCTGGCTGATCTGGGATCTACTTCGTTTTTATCATTCGAAGTTAAAGTCAGGTTTAAGTTTTGGACTGCTTTGCAGTAGGTATCGAGTTTTTCTTCTAACCAATTCTGAGCCCGCAGAGGAAGATTTCTTCCTGCAGATTTGAAAAACACGCCGGTATCCTTAAATCCTTCGAAGGGACGATCGTCCGTATATTCAACTTGCGAAATAAAGCTGGAAAGGTCGGGATCTTTCTTTTCTTCGAGCGCGAGCATGCACTGAGCTAACCTGCCGATAGCGGATTTGTCATTGAAGCGAATGCTCTCTTTTAATTCAACGATGTGCCCTTTTAAAACTCCTGAATTATCAGAGATATCCGCAAATACCGAACCCGGCCCGACGGCTGCCAGCTGATGCTTGTCGCCTAAGAACACTGTTTGAGTTCTGGCCGGGTCAATTGCTCTGACAAGCTTCAAAGCCAAGGCCGAGTCAATCATTGAACTCTCATCCACGATTAGCAAATCTGCTTCAATCGGATTATCCGCAGACGGCCGTTTTCCGTTGGATAAATCCGTAACTAGTAATTTATGGATCGTTAAAGAGGTCAGCCTGTCTTCGGCAAGAGCTTTGCGAACCTCGGGATAGTAAGGAGCAGAGGTTGGACCGGCATCCGCCTGATTTTTTACGGATTCAAGGAGGCGGCTTGTGGCTTTCCCGGTTGGTGCGCACATTTGAATGATGCCCTTCGGATGAATCTCCAAAAAGGCTTCGATGAACTTCACAACGGTAGTTGTTTTGCCGGTACCGGGACCGCCGCAAATGACGGAGAATTTTTCCGAAACCGCAAGTTCGGCTGCTTTCAGCTGTAGGGGATTTAAAGAGTAGGCTTTCTTGTCGCCCTTTTCTCGTGCATTCTTTAACGTCTGTTCTAGCTGTCCCAAGGCCTCTTTTACCTCGTTGACTTCGCTGGCGCTTGCAGAGCACATACCGTGAATTCCCGCAGCCAAACGGCTTTCAGAGCAAAAGTTGCGGCGGGAATAAATTCTCAGCTTTTTCGGTTCGCTTACGTCAAGAATAAAGGGCGTCGGAGCGACAGAAAGGTTGTTGGGTTCATCAGCAATTTTGCTGCTGCCGTCTGTTAGCAGCTCTGCTTCCCTAAGCAGCTCCACGTATCCTTTATTTTGCGGCGTTGCATCAAGCTCGACACATAAACCTCCGAGGTGTTCTGCTTGTCCGAGATACAGCATGAAAAACGCCAGCGCATTTCGCTGCTCTGCCGTCACAGTTTTTCCTCGACGAGCTAAAAGATCAAGCAGAATGGTGCCGAGGTTTTCAAATGAATTTTGGTTTTGCGAAATCATTTCACGCAGCTCCTTTAGCACGAGATTCCAGGAGTTCACGACTAAATCCGTTTTTCAGGAAGTCGTCTAAACATTCGATAAGGCCATCTTTGGGACGCTCAAAGTATGTTCCGCGCCCTTCTTTGTTGATACCGCGTAAAAAGCAGTAAATCGCGCCTCCGATGACTTTATAACCCTCACCTTCAGGCAGATTTAAACGAACCTCGAGCATTCGTTTGAGCGCAACCAGGTAAAGCGTCAACTGGAGCTCATAGTGATTGTTTTTCATCAAGGCGTCTACGGCTTCTGGCGTGTACAGCTCGGGAGCATTATTGCGGTAATCAATTTTGTTCGTCTTCCAGTCGATGACCCAATATTTGCCGTCTGCGGCAAATGCTAAGTCGATGGAACCCGTGAGGTATCCGCGCATATCGAGTTCCGATAAATGGAAGTCTTGATAACGAGAATCAAAGGCTGTTAGTGTTTCAGCCAAAAGACTCGCCGTCAGACGTTCTCTGCCCTTTATCGGAGCTCCGACGGAAAGCATGAATTTCAATTCCGGACGGCAATCTTTAAGATTTTTAAAAAGCTGAGCGAGGTGGAAGGCCGGCGCGGAGGGCAGAATCTTTGCTTCGAATAAATTTTCGAAGAACTCTTCCGTTTTGGTCTCGATTTCGGCCTTTCGGTCTTCTGTTTCCGGAGCGACATACCCCTTAAAACGATCATCTAAAAATTTGTAGACTCTGAGCTTCCAATTATGAAAATTTTTGTCGAAGATCTTTTCCAATAATTCATGGACTTTCGTGCCGAATTCGGCAGCGCTCTGAGAACCTTTGAGAACCTCCAAAATATCCTCTTCTTTCGATGCTGCGAGTGGTTCCTCTGATTCTGAAGCTTCTGTTTCATCAGTGATGACGGCAGAATCCTGTGCCTCCATGGTTCTCAATAGGCTTGTGAAACTAGAGGAAATCCAGGAACGATTTTGTCTGTCACCGCGACCGGCTCTGAGATCAAGATGTTCGATCTGTTCTCTAATGGAGACTTCGAAGTCACTAAATTTGCCGGGTTCGAAGTCAAAACGAATATCAAAAGGAGAGTAAGCATTCAAGGCTTTTTCAGAGAGCATGAGAGGATGTGCGTTGTTTTTGTTGTGCTCGGATATTCCTTCAAGCAGGGCTTTTCTCACTTCCCTTGCCGACGCTTCCTTCGGGCTCAAAGCTTCCCGCAGCCGGTTCAGCCCGTTAATTATGGCCATTCCTCCTGACGTTTCTCCGCTGATAGCCTGCGCAAGCGGATATTTTCCGCCGACGCTTCCGTGCGGCGCCCCTGATTTAGTCTTCTTAAAGAAATAAGGCAGGACCACTCTTGCTGTTGCCCGCGTCATAGCGACATATAACAATCTCATTGACTCTTCATAAGATTTCTCAACAAAGTCGTCGGGAGCCTTTTGTTCGGTTTCATAGAAGGTAATGACACCTGTTGCATCGTCTCTAAATTCTTGACTCTTGGAAAAGCTTATTGGCCGATCAAGGTAGTAAACAACCGGGTATTGAAGTCCTTTACTGCTGTGAATGGTCTCTACCCGAACCACATCGGAATCGGTTTCACGTCTCAGGGTATAGCTGTCGTTGTTCTTTTTTTGTTCTTGTTTTAACCAGCGCAGCAGCCCCTGCAGATTATCTATGGTGTTGTGCTGCTGATGCAGAAGCTCCAAGATGTGCTGATAGTTCGTGAGGGCGCGTTCTCCGCCGTATTGCAGTAAACGCTCTTCGGTTTTGGCGCCGGCGAAAAGGTTAGAGACTGCAGCGATGATTCCTCTCTTTTCGTAGATTTTCGCTGAATTCTCCAATAGCAAGCGTGCCTGGGCAGAGGCCGCATCGTTGTTTAGTAAGTCATTCAACGAGTCGCCGAAAATTCGGGTTGCCTGAGCCGCTGCCACAAGACGCGTATCTCTCGGATCGTACATAGCCTCCAGAACGCTCTTGAGTTCGTGCGCTTCTTTAGAACATAAGACGTTTTCATTCGAGGAGCGAAGAGTTCGAATGCCTCGCTTGCGCAACTGCTCAATAACTTTGTCAGCATGGAAGCGCTTTGCGACCAATATGGCGATGTCACTGGGCCTCAGTCTCCGGCCTTCATAGAGAACGTTTTCCTTTAGTAAGGATTCGATTTCCTCTGCGATGGCAATAGCCTCCATATCGCGAAGAGCCTCTGCATTGGACAAGGCCTTAGTGTCGGCGTTAGACCAGAAAGCGAAAGAGGGGAGGGGTTCGAGTTTACCGTTTTTCTCTAGGAGGAGCGGTAGTTTTTTCTTATTAAACTGCACCGGCGAATAGGTCAGAGCCTGATTCAAAAAGCCGCCGTCGGGCCCTTTTCCTTCCGGATTGAAGTATTCATTAACTCCGGCGATGATTCCCGGCGTTGAACGATAATTCTTCACTAACTGGTAAAGGTTGTTGATTTCATTTTTGGCTAACAGATACGTTTCGAGACTGGCATTCCTGAAGCGATAAATAGACTGTTTCGGGTCGCCGACAAAGATGACGGGTTTAGAGCCTTCCGGATCATCTAAGAACAGATGTTTGAAAATAGAGTATTGAATCGGGTCCGTATCCTGAAATTCGTCAATTAATGCAGCGCCATAAAGATTTTGAATGGCTTTGGTGAATTCCGGATCTTTAACAATGCGTTCTTCTGCTTCAATCAGCAGGTCATCGAACGTAAATAGACGCTCATCTTTCTTGTTTTTTTCGTAGAGAGTTGTTGCCTGATCAATAAAAGTATTAAAAAACTGATTGGTTTCTTCTTCAGGCTCATGCTCGGAGTCTTTCATCAGCTTCATTTGCTGAGTGAGGGGCTTAGTTCTGCTCAGGCCGGCAGCAGTCGATAGGATGTCTGCCCATGGAATGTCGCGAGCTAGAGATAGTTGTTCCGTAGGGCAGGTTGGATAAGCCTTGGGAAGATTTGTACGAAGAAAAGTAGTTAACGCTTTATCTTTCGCATCTGAATCATCGCCGATCTCAAAGTCGTAGTTCCCTTTTGAAGAAAAGACAAAGTCTTGCAGGATTCGCTGGCAAAATCCGTGAATAGTAAAAATGGCAGCGTCGTCAATCTTATTGAGCGCCGTTTGCAGTTTTTCAAGAATTTCTGCCGAACAATATTTCTTTTCTTCCCAGCTATCCAGCAGATCGTTGAAGCTGCCGTTCTTCTTCAGTCTGATTTGTTCAATGAGTTCCGTCAGGTTGCTGCGCAAACGAGATGACAGTTCATCGGTGGCCGCATTCGTGAATGTCACAACCAAAATCCGATCCAGCTCAATCCCTTTCTCGACTAAAAGCCTGAGCAGCACCCGCATCAAGGAATACGTTTTTCCGGTGCCGGCGCTGGCTTCCAAAAGCATGTGCCCCTCAATCGGCGTTGTGGCTGCATCAAATTCTTTAAAAAGCATAAATACTCCGATTAAGGTTTAAGTTTCTCAACGAAATCAATTAGCGCTTTGATTGCTTCGGAAAGGTAGATGTCTTTCTTTTTGCCATCTCCTTTGAGGAGTTTGTAGTAATCGCTGAGTTCTTCTTTGAGAGCTGTGGATAAATCAGCCGCTTTCCGTACGTTTTCCTCTGAAACACCTTGCCAAAGCAGGGCATCATCCGAGGCATTCATTCCCAGTGCGTGCCTGCAGTGACACTCAAATAACTTCAAGAAAGCTTTAAGCGGTTCGCCGCCGTGGTTCTGAATAATCGAAGAGTAAGAAATACTGAAATGATCTGTGTCTGAACTATCGTTAAAGACAAGCAAATCGTATGGCTCTCCTGCCTCCGTCCAAATAATTTGACGCAATAGTTCACGATTTTGTTCTGATCCAGAGCAAAAAACGCCGAGCTTGACGCGCAAGGTCTCGCCTTCCGTTTTCCAAAGGAAGAGATCTGTTTTGTCCGTGAGGCGACGGACGTATGTCGATATTTCAGGCGGAACTTGATAGTCAAGCGTCGCAGAGACAGTTGTTAGAGTTTCAGTCTCCATAAATTGTTTTCTTGCGGCATATGCCTCGGTAACTTCTGAGGCTTCAAAGCTGAGAACTGCACGCCGGACGCTTTCGATGCCGTACTTAGGATTAAGGGCCAGAAGGTCGAGCGCCTCTTTGTCGGAGAAGTTGTTCTCAAGCAAAGAAAGAAATTTTCGGCTGACGGTTGAGTGCATGAGCTTGTCATCTTTGGCAGGGACGATCATTCTTTCGTCGGCTTCGAAGTCTGATGATTCAAGTTTGAGCAAGTTAGCTGTCCACTCATCGTAGGATGTCAGAAACTTTATGAGGAAATTAACCTGCAGTTCCCGAAGCTTGGAGTTCTGCATCGTTTTGGGAAGTTTCTCATCGGGAATCCCTGTGTTGGCGAACATGGATTCCTTCGCATCGGGGTTCCTGTAGGCGTGCTCGATTGATTCGAGAACGTCTTTCCGCGGGCTCTTCCAGAAAAGGTTGTTTTCCCGTTTTTCTAGGGATTTCGGTTCCTCTAAGAAATTTCTCATGGAAAAGCGATTTAAAGGAACCTTTGTAACGATGCTCTTCCATAGTTCGTCAGCCTTTTCCTGAGCAGTGCCGTCCTCCATTCCCACGCTCATGGCATGAGAAAGGAAGTAATTTTTGAAGTTATCAATGACAAGCGACGGATTATTTTCGCTTTGCGGCTTCGTTCCGATTGTGTAGGAAATCAAAAGGTTTTCCCGAGCGCTGAGAAGCGTGTCAAGGAAGACAGCGTTATTGTCTTTTCTCGCGTCTCGGTCACCGCGGCGCCGGTGGTCCTTGGTTAAGTCAAATTCTTCAAATTTCGGTGTTCCCGGGAACCCGCTTTTCTCATCAAAACCCAAGCAGCAAATGACCTTGTAGGGAATACCTCTTGCCAGCGAAATGGATGTGAATGTCATGGTCCCGGAGCTTGTCACCTCGCGTTTTGTTTTGGAGAGTTCGCTTCTCAGCTCGCTTAATACAACATCGAAGCTGACCGGTTTTTCTGTGCCGTCAAAAGCGGCGGTCAGACCTTTGCAGACTGTCTCAATGATTTCTGTGAAGTTATAGGATTCCTCAGGATCGCAGCTGTTGCCGAAGAAACGGTTTTTCATGTCCAGAAGCGATTCTCTCCAGCCCTCTGCCGGAAGTGCAAAATCGCTGGCGAGCAGTTCGTGGCGCTGATCGGCAAGGTTCAGGTAAAGCTGAGAAAGCGCCTGGATTAAACGACCCGAGTCGTCGGAAACAGTGTCAAAGCCGGCTTCTTCGTCGCCGCGGATAGGAAGCACCTTCTTAAATGGCAGGGGAGAGGCCTCATCAAGGAAGAATCCGAGCGAAAGCCGTTCCATGGCGTCTTGAAGAGACGTGTCTTCATCTGTGAAATTAAGCGCTGCAAGCTGCTGGTGATCGATTCCGACAGAGTACCCGGCAGAATAAAGCCAAGTTTGGATGACAGAGATATCGTCCAAAGAGAAGCCCCACTGCTGCTGAACGGGGAGTTTTTCTAGCCAAGCAAAGAACTCTCTGGCGGAAAAATCAGACATCAAGAGCTTGCCCAAGCCCACAAACGCATCCGCGAGCGCGTTCTGCTTTTCTTCGCTGAGACCGATGATCTTCCAAGGAATGAAAAGATCCTTCGGCAGTGATGCCATGACGCCTTCGATGACGGGAGCTGCCTTTTCGATGTCTGGGACCACGACCAAAACATCGGATGGTTTAAGGACGCGCTTTTTATCCGTGAACCAGTTCTGGAGAATATCGATGGTCGCTTCGACTTCTCGGACGAAAGAGGGCGCTTTAAGGATACGAAGACTGACGTCGTTCTCATCAGGCTCAGTGGGCAGAAGTGTGCTGTCCATTCTAAGAATGGAGTTTTGGAAGCTATGCAGGAATGACTTGGAGGGGTACTCTAAATACGCAGAAGCTGATTCAGCACTAACCTTGGTTTTAAGTTCTTCTTCGGGGTTTTCAAAAGTTTTTTCTGTGCTTAAGAAATTCCGAGATCCGGGTTGTTTGACGGACGCATTCTGACGTTTCTTTTTTGCCTCCTCTGAAATATCTGTTTCGATCGCTGAAGCTTCCTCCTCAGAGAAAAGGAAGCTGTCCAATCTGTCAATGGCGGCTCTCGTACTTGCTGCATTTGTCAGTAGGTAGTTCAGGCAGCTGTTGTCGACTTTGAAATTTTCTGACCAATCGAACTGCGCTTTCGGTACGGACTCAAACCAGTATTCGGCACATGGATTAAGAATGTACAGATTAAGTTCTGCCGGGGAATCTTCATAGGCTCGAATCAGAGGCAGTAAGTTTGGCGGAATCGAGAACGGCAGGAAAAGATGAATCGGCAGGCTGTCTTCAATCGGCTTGTTCTTGCGGATTCGTGTAATGGTATTTTCAAGCCAACCGAAGATTTTTCCCCTGTTGTCAGCGCCGGTTTGTTCGATTAATTCTTGCCAAAGACGTTTTTGCCATAAAAAGTCAGAGTTTTCCTTCAGCCTCGCTTCTTCGATCTTTGCATTCGGCGCCGGGAGCGGGTTGTTAAGTTCAAACTTTTCTAACGCCCACTGCTGCAGCCAATCAAAACGATAAGAGCCGTAGGTAATGAAGACCGTGTTCAGATGGCGGGCAAACTCCAACACACCCACGGGGTCCAACGTCTGAATGTATTCATAAAGACGCTTTTCTTCTTTAGGAAAGGTCTTTTCGGTTTGCTTTTGCCTCAGGATCTCGTAAAAAGTCCAGTCCATGACCTGGGAAGTCTCAGTGTTAGAAAGAGACTGCCCGAGAACTTTGAACATCCAGCTGGCGACGTTGGAGAATTTAATTCCCGGCGTTGCGCCGAAGTGATCGGCTAAGAAGCGGTTGAGGTTGTCCTCGACCATCGTCGTCGGGACGATAACTTCGATTTGCTCAAAAAAGGAGGCGTTCCTGTTTCGCAGGTCCTCCAGATTAAAACCGATTTTTGTGGCAAGAACCGTCCGAAGAACTTCGAACGAGTTCGAATAAAAAGTAGAAATCAAGAGAGGACCCTCCAAAAAGGGAAAGCCGACGATTTAAATTTGTTGTGAGTTGCTGAGTCAGGCTTTTTTCAGCGGCGGCACGCGCACACAGAAGGTATAGGCGTAGTCGCCGATGGCATCGAGTTTGTAGCGGGCACCGCGCAGAAGCACGTAGAAGACACCTTCCTTATCAACTAAGAAGTTGGGGTGTACTTCAAGATCGTTTTTCTGGGCATAGTTTTTAAAGTCTTCTTTGGATTCTTCGACAGTCTTACCCGGAGTTTGATAAACACCGACTAAGAAATGATCATCGAAGTAATCGTTGGGAATGTCCAAACGGTCGTAGATCGAGACGGCTTCAATGCTCTCAATGGTTCGAATCTGTTTTCCGACGAGTGTGTCGGAAACAACCTTTTCCAGTTTGCCGGGAATGGCCTGGATGTCCTGTCTCTTTCCGACGCAGACGAGCGCAACGGTAATTTCTCCGTCTTCCGTGTCGCAGCTTGAAGTGTCGCGCGGGAAGCACTGCACCTGGCGGACACCGACGCACTCTAATCCCATGACAAGCAGAAACTCCTCAGGGAAATAAATCTGAGAAGCAAAAGACGGGTGCATTGTGATGGTGATTTGAGCTTTATTGTCAGGGCATGCAGAAGCTTCAAGATCTTGGACGTCGTTCCAGGTCTGACGCGCCTGTTCACTCAATACTTTGACGTTGTCTTCAAAATCGTAGGGAAGAACGGACAAGTCCAGCTGCGTCTGACGCTCAGACAGGTTGTAAGCACTAATATTGGTCGTCATCGAATAAAAACCCCAAATCTTTATGTTTTCTATCGAGCCCGAAATGGCTGTATGCGCGTGATGTAGCCACGCGTCCCCTTGGTGTTCTCTGAACAAAGCCTTCTTTGATCAGATAAGGCTCGACCATGTCTTGAAGCGTATCAGACTCTTCGCCGACAGCGGAAGCCAGGTTTTCGATACCGACGGGACCGCCTTGGAACTTCTCAATGATCGCGAGCAGGAACTGGCAGTCGAGACTGTCTAAGCCGATTGGGTCAACTTCCAGCATCGTAAGAGCGTCTTTTGCGATCTGCTCGGACAATTGGCCTTGATGACGGACTTCAGAAAAGTCACGAATACGTCGAAGCAATCTGTTTGCGATTCGAGGCGTACCGCGGGAGCGTCTTGCGATCTCACCGGCTGCGCCTTTGTCTGCGGGCATGTTCAGCAGGTGCATGGAGCGCAGCACGATGGTGGTCAGATCCTCAGGCGAGTAATACTGAAGCTGAGCTCGAATGCCGAAACGATCCTGCAGCGGCTTGGTCAATGAGCCGGCTCGCGTAGTCGCACCGACAAGCGTGAAATGCGGTAGATCAATTTTGATCGAACGGGCAGCAGGGCCTTCGCCGATCATGATGTCGAGTTTGAAGTCTTCGAGGGCCGGATAAAGAATTTCCTCTACAACCGGGGAGAGACGATGGATTTCGTCAATGAAGAGGACGTCATGAGGCTCCAAGCTCGTGAGCATTGCAGCCAGGTCACCTGCCTTTTCAAGGACAGGGCCGGAGGTTTGACGAAGTTTGACGCCGAGTTCGTTGGCGATGATGTTTGCCAGAGTTGTTTTACCTAAGCCCGGAGGCCCGAAGAGCAAAACATGGTCCAGGGCCTCGCCGCGGTTGCGCGCAGCCGTAATGAAGAGATCGAGCTGCTCACGAATCCCGTCTTGGCCGGCATAGTCTTTGAGACGTGTCGGACGAAGGGCCTTGTCGATAACTTCTTCTTTTTCTTTTCTTTCAGAGGAAAGAATCGAATTGCTGTCAGCCATGGATTAACCTTTCTGAGCAAGTTGACGCAGGCAGAGACGAATGCCTTCGGAGGCGTCGGCATCGGCAGGGACGTTTTTCGCAGCGCCGCGAGCTTCGCGTTCGCTGAAACCCAACGCAACCAAAGCCTGAATGACTTCTGTCTGAACGGAAGAAACCGTGGGCACAGAAGTGACGACCATCTTGTCCTTCAGCTCAAGAACGAGACGTTCGGCCGTTTTCTTACCGATGCCGGGAACCATCGTCAAAAGTCCGACTTCATTATTGGCAATAGCGTTGCCGATGTCTTCTGCGGACATAGAGGAGAGCATGGCCAGCGAAATTCTCGGACCGATGCCGCTGACTTTCAGAAGCTGGCGGAAAACCGATTTTTCCTGAGCAGTCAAAAAGCCGTAAAGAAGCTGAGCGTCCTCGCGGACGATCATGACGGTTTCCAGAAACACCTCTTCGCCGATGTTCGGAAGATTGTAGAAAGTGGACATCGGGACATCGATCTCGTAGCCCAGTCCGCCGCATTCAACAACAACTTGCGGAGGATTTTTTTGAAGAATCTTTCCTCGAATAGTTGCAATCATTATTTAAACCTTTCCTTCATAACGTTTCGTCCACTCGTTTCTTGAGCGGCGAGCACTTGAGCCTCTGCGGGACACACCGGTTCCGCTGCTGCCGGCCTTGGTTCCGAGTGTCGGTACGAGGCCGAGCAGGATACTGGAGCTGCCGTAGCAGATTGCGGTTGCCAGGGCATCCGACTCGTCCGGACTGAAGCGCGTGTCCTCAAGCTTCAGATGCCTTTGAACCATTTGCTGCACTTGATCTTTGTCCGCGGCGCCGTAGCCGGTCACGGACTTTTTTATCTCGCGAGTGCTGATTTCTTTGCATAGGATAGAGTGACATGCGACAGCACACATCGCAGCGCCTCTTGCGTGCGACAGCAGCATGCTGGACTGAGCGTTCGTATTCAAGAAAGTTTTTTCAATCGAAGCGACATTCGGATGATGCTCCTCGATCAAAGCCGACAAGGACTTAAAAATGAATCCAAGTCGGTCAGAAAGCTCGCCTGCCGGTACATTCAATACGCCGGAGGCGACATAGGTGAAATGACCGGGCACAAAATCCACAAAACCGTAGCCGGTGTGATTCAGACCCGGGTCAATTCCGAGAATACGAACAGCCTTTTGGCTCACTAGAAGCCTCCGCCCATACCCGGGAAGCGGCCGCTAAGGCTTCTGAAGGCGCGCATCATTTTGCCCATGCCGCCTTTTTTCATCATCTTCATCATTTCGCGGCTCTGCTCAAACTGTTTGAGCAGACGGTTGACTTCCTGAACGGTGGTGCCGGCGCCGGCAGCGATTCTGCGCTTGCGGCTTGCTTTGATGATTTCGGGTTTTCTGCGCTCATGCGGTGTCATCGAATTGATGATGGCTTCAGTACGGGCGAGCTGTTTTTTAGCCTGTTCGTCGTCAACCTGACCGGCGGCCTGGGCGAACTGTGCCGGGAGTTTCTCAATTAAGGAGGAGAAACTGCCCATGTTCTTGACTTGAGCAAGCTGATCCTTGAAGTCTTCGAGCGTGAAATCGTCGCCCTTGCGCATTTTTTCAGCGAACTTCTGGGCCTTTTCGATATCCACGTTCTTGCGGACTTCATCGACAAGAGAAACGATGTCGCCCATGCCGAGGATTCGGCCGGCCATGGCCTGCGGATCAAAGCGCTGGAAGCCGTTGAGTTTTTCGCCCACACCCATGAATTTGATGGGCTTGCCGGTGACCATGCGGACGGAAAGCGCCGCACCGCCTCGGGAGTCGCCGTCGACCTTGGTGAGAATCACGCCGGTGAGCGGGAGTTTCTCGCCGAAGGCTTTGGCAGTGTTGACCGCGTCCTGACCGACCATGGCGTCGACCACGAAGAAGGTCTCGATCGGATTCAAGAATTTTTCCAGATCGCTGACCTCATTCATCATCTGTTCGTCGATCGCTAAGCGACCGGCCGTATCGACGATGAGTACGTCGTAGTAATGAAGCTTTGCGTATTCGAGGGCCTTGCGGGCAATGTCGAGCGGTTTTTCGTTAGGGGTGCTCGGGAAGAAATCGATGTTGGCTTGCTGAGAAACCGTTTGCAGCTGATCAATAGCGGCAGGACGATACACGTCGGCGGAAACGGTCAGAACTTTTTTCTTCTTTTCTTCTTTAAGCCATTTACCGAGCTTACCGGCGGTCGTCGTTTTACCGGCACCCTGGAGGCCGGCTAACAGGATGATTGCGGGAGGCTGAGTGGCGAGATTGATCTCGCGAACATTTTCAGGATCCTCTCCGCCGATTACTTTTGTTAATTCGTCGTGAACAATGCCGACCAATGCCTGGCCCGGAGTCAGGCTTGTCTGAACTTCGGTACCGAGGGCTTTTTCTTTAATTCTTGCAATGAGATCTTTGACCACGGGAATGGCAACGTCTGCCTCAAGGAGGGCAATACGAATTTCACGCAGCATGTCCTGCATGTTGGATTCGGTCAGACGAGCTTGTCCGCGAATGGTTTTGACGACTTTGGTAAGACGCTGAGTAAGAGAATCGAGCATTACATTAATTCAAAGGAAAGAGTTAAGTCATACAATACGATCAACTATATAAAAAAGAGTCGTAACGATGACATTGAATGCCATATTTTACGTTTTTGCGGCCGTATTGTATTTAGCCGCAGCCTTCGGAATTTACAAAACGTTGCAAGAGCCTGAACCTACGGAGAAATTCTGGATTCGCCCCCTGATTTGCGCGGGTCTTATGATCCAGGCTTATCTGATTTACGAGGCTTTGTTCCTGTACGGGACTCCGCACTTCGGAATGGCGCTTGCCTTGACGATTACGCTGTTCACCTGCACGTTCCTGCTGCTCTTGGAAAGTTTCTTCTCCAAGATCGGCGCCATGCTGGTTTTTGTTCTGCCGCTCTCTGCGGTCAGCATGCTTCTTCCGCTTCTGCTGCCGGGCTCTCCTCTTGAGCCCGAAACCGCGAGCGGTCCTTTCAGACTGCATCTGCTTCTGGCGATTCTCGCTTACAGCGTGATGACGATGGCGCTTATCCAGGGACTTCTCTTAATGGCCGTCCATAAGAGAGTTCGGTCTAAGGACTTTATTTCTCAGGACGGGGCAAAGCACGTCAATATCTTGGACAACATGCCGTCTATGATGGAAATGGAGAAGATCCTTTTCCGTCTGATCTGGGTCGGATTCATTGTTCTGACCGCTGCGATTCTATTCGGCGCTGTCTATTCACAGGAACTTTTCGGCCAAGCCTTCCGTTTTGACCACAAGACTGTCACCACCTGCATGGCCTGGTTCATTTTCGGAATCCTGCTTCTCGGACATCATCTCAGAGGCTGGAGAGGAAAGTTTGCCGCCCTTTGGACCGTTATCGGCTTCTGCGTTCTGATGGTTTCTTATATCGGCGTCCGCTTTGTTATGGAAATTGTTCCGGGAGCCTAAGCCATGTCCAGGATCATTTTCTTTGTTCTGATCATTGCCGTTATTTACTTTGCCTGGCGTTCCATGCGTTTAAAGCAGATTCAGCTTGAAAAGCGCCTGGATAAACAGGAAAAAGCCAATCTAGCGGAACACAAAAACGATATGCCGGGCGAAAAGATGGTTTCGTGCGCCAACTGCGGCCTGTATGTTCCGATCAGTGAAGCTATTTATAGCAACGGGAAATACTATTGCAGCCGTCAGCACGCAATGAAAGGCCCGAAGGCGCACTGATGCGAATTTTTTCCAACGGCTGGTGTGACGAAGCGGCAATTCGACCCTCCGAGCATTTCAACGAGCGACCGGAAGGCGAGGAGATTTCTCTTCTGGTGATACACAACATCAGTTTGCCTGCCGGCCAGTTCGGAACCGGGGACGTAGACGCGCTTTTCTGCGGGACGCTTGACTGCTGCAAGCATCCGTCCTACCAAGATTTAGAAGGGCTGCGTGTTTCTTCGCACTTCTTTATTGACCGAATCGGACGCTTGTTCCAGTACGTATCCTGCCTGGATCGAGCCTGGCATGCGGGCGTTTCCTCTTTCGAGGGCCGTGAGAACTGCAACGATTTCTCGATTGGCGTGGAGCTCGAAGGCACGGATTCGACGCCCTACGAGCGAGTGCAGTATGAAACGCTCGCGCGACTCACTGACGCGCTTGCCGAAGCCTATCCCATCAAATATGTCACGGGTCATTCCATGATCGCGCCGCTTCGCAAGACGGATCCGGGCCCCGCTTTCGACTGGCTTATGTATGAGAGTCTCTGCAAGACCGGTAAGCCGTTGTGTTTTCCTTACGTCTAATTGAGCGGTCCAGGCCAAAATTCTGCATTGTTGGCCGCCGCCTCATTTAGAATGACTAACAACAAAACAAGTAAAACGAGAGGATCAGAAAGTGTCCGCGATTTTTTTATTAACTCTTAGACTTCTCTGCACGGTTTTCGCGTGCCTGCTCTTATTAAGAGCTTATTTAAAGTTTTTGCGTGCTCCCGGAAACGATCCGATCACTTCTTTTGCCTATACCACGACGCAGTGGGCTGTCGGTTCTGTCTCTAGATTTATCCCGAGAACACCGACTATTGACTGGCCTTCCATTTTTGTCTGCTATTTAGTCGCCGTTATCTATCAGTTTTTCCACTGGCTGATGGGATCCGGTGCCGGCGGATTCTTTCCGTTCTTCTTGGGCTCTGCTGTGCTTGTGGTTTACTGGGCGATTGAGCTTGCAATGTTTGCCGCTTTGCTTTTCTGCATTCTTTCTTGGGTAAACCAAACAAGCGCTCTTTACCGTACGCTGAGTTATCTCTGCTATCCCTTCCTGGCTCCGATTAAGAAATTTATTCCGGTCTGGAAGAACATTGATTTTTCTGCGATCGTCTTCTTCTTGGTTGCCAATATTGTTTTAGCGCTGCTCGCACCGCTGACATAACTCCTTTGATGCTCTGCCTGCTGCTTGATTTTCCACGGCGGCAGACGCAAATAAAAGCTAAATTCCCGCTCAGCCTAAATAAGGCTCGGCGGGAATTTTGTTTTGGATGGACTCGGGGAGGGGCGCTATTCTAAAAAGCATCTCCAGTGGCTCTAAGATGGACCGAAAGAGCTTTAAAGATAAAACAACGGGTTGCAGTTGCCTTTTAATTGATGAGTTGGAGATGCTGAATCGGGATATTCTCAGCCAGGAATAGTCTGACAGAAGGCTCAGTGTTTCTAAACAAGCCTAAACGAAACGGCCTTCGCTTTTTGGGCGAAGGCCGAAACTTCACGAGTGAGTAACTACTGACTTACTCTTGATTTTGAGCTTGAAGGTTGTTGGGGATCTGACCCTTGTCATTGCTGAAGACTCGGTAGGCTTCAATGAACAGGGCGGCAGACAGAACAGCCAGACCGGCAGAGATGCCGACGATCAGCCAGTTCTTGCCAAGGTTGGCATAAATGAGCTGACCAAGAGAGCAGAAAGTAACGGCAAACATGAAGTACATCGGAATCGTGACCATGAATGTCTTTCTGTTTTCTTTTCTGAGCCAAGCAGCGATAGCGAGCAGAGACAGAGCGGCAAGCATCTGGTTGGCGGTACCGAAAATCGGCCAAATCGTGAGGTAAGAACCGATAGACATGTACCAGGCCAGAGCGATCGTGATCGCAGTTGCGACGTAACGGTTGCCGAGGAAAGCAGCAATAGGCTGTTCCTTGCCGCCATTGCGGCTTTCGACAGGACGTGTAACCAGCTCTTGGAAGATGAATCGTCCGAGGCGGGTTGCGGTGTCCAGCGTAGTAAGTGCAAAGGCGGAAATCGTCAAAGCAACGAACTCTTTAGACAGGTTGAAATCAAGACCCAGCGCGGTCATGAAGGTTGCGGTGCCTTGAGAGAAGGCATTGACCGGGCCGCCGGCTTTCAGGAGAGCAGGCAGTTTGTCAGCGGCAACGTAAGCAACGGAAATGATGGCGCAGATTGCCAGGAGGCCTTCAATTAGCATGGAGCCGTACCCGATGAGCTTGGCGTTCTTTTCGTTGTCGAGCTGCTTGGAGCTGGTGCCGGAGCTGACTAAAGAATGGAAACCGGAAATGGCACCGCAGGCGACGGTAACGAATAGAACCGGGAAGAGCCACTGGCCCCCTCCGAGATCAAAGCCTACGAACGGAGAAATCTCCATGGTTGGCTGATAGAAGCAAATGCCGAGGAAGGCGGCAATGATCATCAGATAGAGCAGGAAGGAGTTCAGGTAGTCGCGAGGCTGCAAGAGAATCCAAACCGGTGCGATGGAAGCAACAAAGATGTAGCCCATCATAATCAGGAGCCACATATCCTTAGAGAGGACGATCGGGAAAATATGGCCGATGTAGAAAGCGGCAGCCATACCGATGAGGCCCAGAACCGTACCGAGGAAAAGAGACATGCCGGTACGATAGACGAGCAGGCCGAAAGCGACAGCGAGCAGAATGAAGAGCAGGGAGGATGTGCCGGCGCCGGGGTTGGCTACGAAAGTAGCAGCAACGATGTTGGCGAAGGCGGCAATCACAACCAGCAAGGTAATCCAAGCAAAGATGGCGAAGAGAATCTTGGCTTTTTCTCCGATGTTGGCTTCGATAATTTGGCCGATACTCTTGCCTTTATGGCGCAAAGAAGCCACCAAAGAACCGTAGTCATGTACGCCGCCGAAGAAGACGCTGCCGACAATAATCCACAGTGTGACGGGAACCCAACCGAAGACAGCAGCCGTAATCGGACCGACAATCGGGCCGGCGCCTGCAATTGAAGAGAAGTGATGTCCGAGGAGAACAGCCGGTTTTGTCGGAAGGTAGTCAATGCCGTCCTTCTGAGTTTCTGCCGGTGTTTTGCGCGTCGGGTCGATGCCCCATTGCTTGGCAAGCCAGGAGCCATAAACGACATAGGCGATCAGAAAGATGACCGCTGAGCCGATAAGTAAGGTAAAACCGTTCATTTCCATTCCTAGGTGTTTGAGATAAATTAAATAAAGCTTTTAGTCAGACTTCTTTGGGAATCCGAAGTTTCTAACAGTCCTTTTGCCGAACGAATTGGAATAAACCTTTTCGTTTTTAAGATCGACCAAAATGAAGGCTAGATCGGCCCAACCGCGAAGAGAGAACCAAAAGTCTTTATGAAACTTTTTGGCAGACGCCGTCTCAACAATCTTCGGGTCAATTTCCTCCTCGGAAATCAACGCCGCAGTGAAAATTGAGGACATATGCTTTTCGTCCGTCGGTAGTTCCGAAATCAGTCTTTTGAACTGTTCGAAAACGGCTTCGATGTCTGTTTTCTTGATTTTGTCAGTACAGCCATAAAGCCCGACATACTCGTCATTGTTCACTGTGTATAACGAGATGCTTTTAGAGAGGAAGTACTTTTCCGAAGTTCGATTGTGTACTGCCCAAAGCGCCGGCTGAGGATTGAGTCCTTGAGGCGTTTCTTTGAAATCGAAAGCTGCGGTGAGTCGATTCCTCATCAAAGTTAAATATTCAGATGTATTCATTGGTTATCCGTAAAAATGCCTGCGGTTCGCCGAGAACACGCGCTGAACATGAACTTATTTTAGAGAGAAAAAACAGCTGATTTTCGGAGAAGAGACAGAAAAAACCCGATATTTAGAGGTAGGACTAATAGGTAAAGAGAGGAAATTACCCGTCACTGGAAAGGAAGAAATACGGCAGCTGCCATGCTCAATCTTGGATTTTTGCCTGAAACTCTTACCTCCAGCGGGTTATAAAAGAGGTACCAATTTCTTTGCCACCTTTTAACGGACTGATTATGAAACGTTTGGTTTTGATTGCCTCTCTACTTGGGTTTGCCGTATGTATGAATCCGGCTATTGCAAAAGACACTTCCGAGCATCTCACCGCTCAGCAAAATAAGATGTCTTACTGCAGCAAGGAAGCCGCAGCTAAAGATCTTCACGGCGATAAGCGTAAAGAATTCATGAAGGAATGCTTGTCTAAGAAAGTTGATGACGGGAAAAAGAAACTGACCAAACAGCAGGAAAAAATGGTCAAGTGCAGCAAGAAGGCTAAAGAAAAAGCGCTTAAAGGCGAGCTTCGCAAGAAATTTATGTCTGATTGCCTGAAGAATTAATCGCAGAGGTACCGATAATTCGGCCGCGCTGGGATTGCTATTTTGATTACGAAGGTGCGGCGGCCCAATCAATTTGGGCAAAGAAAAAGCGCATTTTTGACGATGCGCTTTTCAGAATTCTGGCTCCCCGAGTTGGACTTGAACCAACGACCTGCGGATTAACAGTCCGTCGCTCTACCGACTGAGCTATCGGGGAATCGTGAAATTGTCGTTTTCTCTGAGGAAAACAAAACCGCTTTCGCGGCTCTAATTTTTGATTGGCTCCCCGAGTTGGACTTGAACCAACGACCTGCGGATTAACAGTCCGTCGCTCTACCGACTGAGCTATCGGGGAATCAACAAGACGAGACTATATACAAGTTTTTGAACTCGTGCAAATCAAAAACTAAATTTTTTTTCATTCTTTTTCGTTTTTATATTGCCTCTTATTTGAACTCTTTGATTCAAAAGGAAATTTAAAAATGTAAAAAGGCTCCGATTTTTTCGGAGCCTTCCGTAAAAACGCGTAGTTTCGAGCTTAGAGCACTTCTTTAATAGCTTCTGCCGTGTATTTCACGTTGTCTTTGTTCAAAGAGGCAACGCACATACGGCCGCTCTTAACGATGTAGACACCGAATTCGTCTTTCAGACGCTGAACTTGTTCGGGGTTCAGACCGGAGAAGGAGAACATGCCCTTCTGCTGGGTGACGAAGTCAAAGTCTTTCTTGGCGCCGAGTGCTTTGAGTTCAGCGGCCAGATCCTTGCGCATTTCCTTGATGCGTTCACGCATTTCGCTCAAGTCTTCATGCCACTGAGCCATCAGTTTCGGGTCGTTGAGAACTTGGGCAACAATCTTTGCGCCGTGAGCGGGAGGATTGGAGTAGTTGGCGCGAATCAAAGCTTTCAGTTTGCTCATGACGCGGGAGGCTTCTTCCTGGTCCTTGCAGACGACGGTCAGTGCGCCGATACGTTCGCCATAGAGAGAGAAGGACTTGGAGAAAGAGCTGGAAACGAAGAAGGGAATACCGGCATCGGCAAATTGACGGATGGAACCGGCGTCTTCTTCAAGACCGTCGCCGAAGCCCTGATAGGCGATATCAAGGAACGGAATCAGTTTGTTCTTAACGCAGACGTCAACCACTTGAGCCCACTGTTCCTGAGTCAGGTCGTAGCCTGTGGGGTTGTGGCAGCAGGCATGCAGAATCACAACGGTGTTTTCTTTTAAACCCTTGAGGCTCTCAAGCATGGCAGGGAAGTCGACGCCGTTGTTTTCTTTGTCATAGTATGGATACTTGCCGACCTTGAAACCGGCCTGTTCAAAAATCGCAACGTGGTTCTGCCAAGTCGGTGTGCTGACAACAGCTTGCGGATCTTTGAGGATAGCTGCAAGGAAATCTGCACCGACTTTAAGAGCGCCGGTTCCGCCGAGAGATTGAACGGTAACGGCACGCTTTTCTTTGATGATCGGAGAATCGGCTCCCAAAATCAGCTTCTGAACGCCGGAAGTAAAGGCAGGAATACCGGAGATCGGCAGGTAGGTGTGCGGTTCGCCGGCTTCAAGAATTCTTTTTTCGGCTTCGGCAACAACGCGCAGGAGAGGCACTTTGCCGTCTTCGGTGCTGTAGACGTGCTTGATACATGTTCAAATCCCAGTGTCTGAAGATTTACATTCTCTTTTGTTGA
>OHAM01000394.1_pt1 | contig 32287 bp, 29 predicted proteins | sample 1577161 | NCBI WGS metagenome assembly OHAM01 (sample SAMEA3541583, study PRJEB24748) | human gut metagenome | biome: human gut; feature: human-associated habitat; material: faeces | place: China | collected 2012
TTTGGTGTCCGCTTTGGTGTCCGCAGTATCAGAATTACCTGTCGTTTTGGTGTCCTTACCGTCCAGTTTTTCCTGCAGCTGCATATTTTCCAGCTGCATATCCTCGTATTTCTGCTTATAATCCTGAGACTGTGTCAGCTGGTTCTGTACCTCCTCCAGCTTACTGCTCAGGCTAACGGTACGGAAAATGAGGAAAATAATCAGCACAACGGCAACCACGCCGAGAATCATCGGCAGCTTTCCTCTGCCTCTGCCGTAATCGTCATAATATTCATCGTCATAGAGGCTGTCGAGGTGCTCCTGCTTTGCGCGCTCCTCAAAATCCATATCCTCATAACGGGGGCGATAATCTCTTTCCTCCATGCCCATATCGTCAAAGGGTTCTCTTTCCTTCTTATGCTTTTTCTTTTTGCCATGATGCTTCGCGGGGGCAGCGGTCTGCAAGGTAACCTCCTCCACGATTTTGGATTTCTTACGCGCGGGCAGCACGCTTACATACTGAATCCCATCATCATAATCATCCTGATTCATTGTATTCCCCTTCGGGGCGGAAGTATGCGCGCTTTCCGCATTTCTTGCGCGGCGGGAAACGTAACGGGTAGGGTCGCCCTCCTGCTGGGGTGCGCGGCTCACCTCGTTAATCTCGTTGCCGACCTGCTGCATCCTCGCCTCCTTGACCTCCTCCACGTCCTCGCGTCTCTGGGGGCGGCGTGCGCGGTAGGCGGTTGCCTCAAGGTCGTCATTCTTGCCCATAAGGGGGTGCGTCTGCATGAGGATATCCACAACCTCCTTCGGCAGGTCGTTATATAAATCCTCATAATAGCCCTTATCTGTTTCGCTCAGACCCTCCGGGCCTGTTTTATTACCGATTTTATCATCGCTCATGTGATTCCCTCCAAAAAAAAATATATCCTTTGAAAATAAAACATTTTCACACAAAAATCGCATTTTATCTAATATATTTTACAGGTTTATTGGCGCAGTGTCAACCAAAGCGGCAAAAATTCAAGAAATTGTAAGAAATTGGGGTGTTCATAAAAAATTCAAAACTTTGGCGGCAATCCCCTCTTTACATCCGGCGCAGGATTGCATATACTATAGTAATAAATTGACCGTTTCCGCATCATGCCCCGCAAAACGGGAAAAAGGGAGTGATAGCATGAAAATAGAGCGGATCAGCGAAAACCAGCTAAAGCTGACCCTGACAAAGGCAGATTTAGCGGAAAGAAAAATCAAACTGGAGGATTTGATTTCCCCTTCGGAGCGCACGCAGAAGCTGTTTCGGGATATTATGGAGCAGGCGTTGGATGAGGAGGATTTCATTTCGGAAAACACACCGCTGATGGTAGAGGCGATCCCTTCGGGGGGCGATGGTATCATGATCATCGTGACGAAGGTGAACAATAAAGAGAAACACGCGGACGAGGATTTGCGCCGCTGGAAAAAGAAGCCCATGGATACGCTGGCGCATCAGGAGGAAAAAAATTCGGATATTCTGATTTATTCCTTCCCTTCTCTGGATGATGTGATTGGCGTGAGCCTGCGTCTGGATGGCGCGTTCAAGGGCGAAAGCGCGGTTTATAAGAACGATGGGAAGTATTTCCTTGTGATGCAGGGGGATACATACACCACAGAGGAAACCGCAGAGGATGCGGAGCGCATTTTGAAGGAATACGGTCAGAAGCACATTTCCACGCCACTGGCGAAATATTACCTGCTGGAGCATGGGGAAGCACTGCTTGCGGAGCAGGCGATAAAGGCGCTTGCGAAAACCTTCCGCTAAAGAAAATAAGACCTGTGAGAAACAGGTCTTTTTTTTATTGCAATCGCATGCGCTAAAGCCGATTGTCCACTCCTTCGGAGCGTCCAATGTCGAAGAACGCTGCAAAAAAAGAAGCCGAGGCTCCTTAGCATAAGTGCCTCGACTCTTTTATTTTCAGCTAACCTTTAGCGCCAAAAAAAGAGTACCTCTTGCGAGGTACTCTTAGAGATTCTACTGATTCAGTTAGAATGAAGGAAAGAATAATTACTTATTCTGGTTACCGTTCATTGTAGCTGTCTTTGTAGCTGCATCCCATGTGATGTCTGTTACGCCCAGAGCTGTAGCCAGATCTCTCATAGGCAGGAATGTTCTGCCGTCTTTGATCTGTACTGTAGCGGATGCGGGGATTGTGTTACCGTTAACTGTAACAACCTTCTGGCCTGCAACCATAGTGATGATTCTCTGACCATACAGGATTGTTACTGTTCTGGAAGCCTGGTTCCACAGAACGTTGTTGTTGTTGATACCCAGTGCTGTAGCAACTGCTCTTACGGGCAGCATTGTGTAGCCCTGAGCGGAGATGTAAGCGGGTACATCCAGAACAACCTGTTCTTCACCTGCGATGAGGTATTTTTCGCCAACGGGAACTACTACCTTCTTTGTGAAGGAAGCGTCATCCTGGTCTCTACCAGCTGTGATAACGTTGATGAAGCCTTCTTTTACTGTAGCGTAATCAACTGTGTCTTTGTTGATCTTAGCGCCATCGTTGAAGTCTTTGTCTTCAGCTACTGTGTATGTTGTAGGTGCTTCTACTGTACCGAAAGCATCTTTAATGTTAGCAACTGCAACCTTTGTAGCTTCTGTTGTAGCCAGACCTTCTGCATACATGTTGATGTTTGCATTTGTGATCACCTGCAGATCGTAAGCGCCTGCTGCGATGCTTCTGCTCATGTACAGGGAGATATCAGAGATTGTTACTGCTGCTGCTGTATCACCGGATTCTGTATCGATCTTGAAGCCCAGACCGGACTTAGCTTCTTTGATTTCCAGACCGGATTTGTCATCTACTGTGTAAGTAGCATCGTTTTCGAAATCTTTGTCATCGAATTTGTCGATACCGAATGTGAATTCCAGATTCTTCTTCCACAGACCTTCTTCAGCTTCCTTAACAACTACGTTTGTAGGAACCTTTGTGTTTCTGTAGTCGATGATCAGGTCATTCTGAGAAGCTTCTACTGTGTAAGGTTTTACGAACTTAGCAATTACTACGTCCTGTGCTTTATCGAAAGCATCGCCTTCCAGTGTCAGTTTAACATCGCCTTCGAAATCGGGTTCTGCAACCAGTTCCAGTTTGAAGGACAGTTCCATAGCGTCATCCAGATCATCTGTATCTGTGAAGCTTCTTCTTGCGAATTCGAAACCGTCATACTCGCCTTTCTTGTATGCTTTTTTAAATTCATCTGCAATAGCTGTGCCACTTGTTGCGCCGTTGATTTTTACGTTATCTGTCTTTTTAACTTTAACGTCTGTTACATAAACGCCTTCGGGCAGATCCAGATTGAATGCCTTCTTAACATCCAGAGAGCTCTTTGCTGTTTCTTTCAGTGTAACTTCCAGAGACAGGTGATCGGAGTCATCTGTGATACCGTCGTTGTTTACGTCAACACCGCTGTAGATTACGGGTACATCTTCGTCTTCATCTACGGACAGAGTTACTGTCTGGTCAACAACCTTAGCTGCTTCTACTGCATCAGCTGTAGCTTTGAAGGAACCAGAAACAGTTTTGTCAGCCAGAGCCTTTACTGTCAGTTTTGCAACTGCACCAACCTTAGCATCAGCTGCATCGATGATGATAGCTGCTGCATCGATTGTCAGTGTGTCGCCATACTTTTCACCTTTGGTGCCAGAGATTGTAACAATCAGTTTGTTGTCATCATCGCCCTGTTCGATTGTGTAAGCAGCGCCAGAAGGAACTGTACCGGGTTTCAGTTCAAAACCGGAGCTTGCTTTGATTTCAAACTGCTGACCTTTAACGAAGTCGCCTGCTGCTGTTTCGATCTTCAGATCTTTTTCCAGCTTTGTTGTTTCTTCTTCAGCAACTTCTGCTACCTTCTTCAGTGTAGCCTTGATGCCTGTATCCTGAACTGTTGCATATGTCAGAGCATCTGTGGACAGATCCAGATCATCGGAATCAACTGTTACTGTAGCCTTTGTGCCTGCGCCTGTCTTTGTCAGAACAGAGTTCAGAGCAACTTTGATGATGTCATCTTTTTCCAGAACGCCCAGTACTGTTACTTCGATTTCATCATTGTCGTTGATTTTAACACTACCAATTTTGAATTTAGGAGCTGTGCTGTTATCATCAACCAGTGTGAAGCCAAAGCTACCTGCTACATTTGCTTCTGCAACTGTACCAGCTGTTAATACTTCGTGAGTTGTTTTGTCAACAAATTTCGCATTGTCCAGTGTCAGTGTGAACTTTGTTTCTGTAGTTGCACCATCGTTTGCTGTGGAATCAGCATCTGTCACCTTCAACTGAATTTCGGGTGCTTTGTATTCGCCTGTTTTGCCAATCCAGCTTGTAGCTGCTGTATTTTTTGCAGGCTCTTCTACTTTTGTAGCGTCTGCTTCTGTCAGATCCAGGGAGTCAACAACCTTAGCTGTTGCCTTTGCATCCAGAGCAAATGCTGTAGCAGGAACTGTGGAGATAACCATAGCTGCTGCTAATACCATGGAAAGAAATTTTTTCATGGGTCTCATTCCTCCTTTTTTAATTTTGAATGTTCGCTTCGTTTCATAATTATACAACGAAATGCAGTTCATTCCGCCGCCGCCCTTTCCGCCGCCCCTTCCCTTCCGGCCCTTCCGCTTCCTCCACACCCATTCAAGGATTCGGCTTCCGTTTCTTCCGTTCCGGTTTGGTTTCCATTCCTGCGTCAGTTTTACTTTGCATAGCTATCATATCAATAGAATCGGAAATTGGCAAGGGGTTTGCCCGTTTTGTAACAAAACTGAAATATTGCAGCAATATTACAACATGAGACCCCATGAGACTAACGCCGCTTTATCATGAGGGCAGAAAGGAGGTGACGCAAATGAGCACTTTTACAGAAAATTATGATTTTATCAAGCCCGATAACGAGGATTATTATGACATTCAGGATTTCAATGAAAACATGGACGCGATTGATGCACAGCTGGCACAGGCGGAGCAAAAGGCGGCGGCAATTCAGGCAAGCATTGCCACAGCAGAGGAATCCCTCGCCGCTATCAATAAAAAGCTTGGCACGCCCCCCGATGGGCAGAGCATTTCTTCCCTGCTGCAAAACGGCGGCTCGGTGATTCGCTCGATTCAGTATGTGGTATACGCCGCACCGAAAACCCCTTCCTACGGCGGCACATTGACAATTCAGGAGGTTGCACCCGAAAAAACATTCGTTATCACAGAACGATTGAATAACATCTCCGATTCCCTCATCAACTTTTCCTATACGCTGAGCAGCAATGCCATTACCATTAAGCATACCGGCTGTAATGTGGATGTTGTGAAAATCGGCTTCTGGGTTGTGGAGTTTGTGTAAAAAAAAGCAAAAAAAGAAAGTCCTCGAAAGAGGACTTTTTTTAGTGGTTAAGTATGTATGATAGAAAAGTTTTTATAGTTGCTCGATAGAAAATACTTTCCCGAAAATTAAAAGCATGGCTTTCCTAATGAGAAAAAGTTTTATAGTCGCCCGATAGAAAATGCTTTTTCGAAGATTAAAAACGTAGTTTTCCTAATGAGAAAAAGTTTTTTCTGTCGGATAATGAAAAAGCGAGCAGGCCTGTAAGCCGGGTTCTGTTTTTCAGACAGCCATCTATCTTGGTCCGTTGTTGCCAACGGCATCGTGCGACTTTTTCGAGACGGAACGAGCAGCCCCATGGTCTCTGTTTGTCTTGCTTCGGGTGGGGTTTACAGGGACCCGCGACGTTACCGCCGCAGCGGTGGGCTCTTACCCCACCTTTCCATCCTTACCGAAACGAATTCGGCGGTCTATTTCTGTTGCACTATCCTTGGAGTCGCCTCCACCGGCCGTTAGCCGGCACCCTGCTCTGCGAAGCCCGGACTTTCCTCACTCCTACGAGCGCGACTGTCCAACCTACTCACATAATCCAAATTATTATAAAACAACTTCCCCTTCTTGTCAAACCTTAAAGCAGCTGCCGCCGACAAATTCCTTAATCAGCGAATTATTCGGGATTTCAAGCCCCGGCGCAGCAAGGAAATAGCTTAGGAATTTAATCAGCCGCTTTGCCGTGGGATATTCCGGCATGGTTTTTTCAATCGCGAATAGCTGTGGCTCTGCGTATTGCTTGAGGACACAAAGCTCATATAGCGTTGCGGAATTGAACACCGCATCCGCATTCTCCTGAAACGGGAAAATATTATCCTCCTCGCCCTGACGCACCTCGTCCCAGGATTCGATTGTTGTTCTGGCGCTTCTGCCGCGGAACTGGAAATCGCGCACAATGCGGCGGATAAGCCTGCTGTCGGAGGTAGAAATGCGGTTGTGGTCGTCTACGTTCAGCTGCGTAATGGCGCTGATGAAAATTTTAAATTTACATTCCGCAGGAATTTCGGGGGTCAGGCGGTCATTTAAGCCATGGATGCCCTCCATGACCAGAATTTCGCCCTCGCCAAGCTGCACAAATTCACCGCTGTGCTCACGCTTGCCCGTCACGAAGTTGTAATAGGGCAGTTCTACTTCTTCCCCCGCGATAATCTGCTTCAAATCCTCATTGAGCTGCTTCAAATCCAACGCCTCCATGCGCTCGAAGTTTTTCTTGCCGTGCTCATCCAGAGGGGTGTCCTCCCGATTGAGGAAATAGTCATCCAGAGAAACCTTGTGCGGCTTCACACCCAGCGCGCGCAGCTGAATACATAATCTGTTTGCGAAGGAGGTTTTGCCGGAGGAGGAAGGCCCCGCAATCAGCACCACACGCACCTTATCCATCCGCTGATGAATCTGATCTGCGATTTCCGCAATTTTCTTTTCATGCAATGCCTCATTCACGCGAATCAGGTCGCCGAATTTCCCCTCAACAATCGTGCGGTTCAGCTCCGCCACGTTCCGCACCTGCATCAGCTGGCACCAGTGCATCTGCTCCAGAAATACCTTGCTGATTTTTCTGGGCTGCTCCTCCGGCAGAAGCTCCCCTGTCTTTGCAGGATCGGGGAAGCGCACCAGAAAGCCTGTTTCAAAGGGCATCAGCGTAAACCATTCCAATGCGCCGACGGAATCCGGCATATACCCGAAGAAATAATCATAGAAGCCATCCAGTTCATAAAGGTTGATATTGGAAGCCGTGCGATAGCGGAACAGCTCCACCTTATCCTGCAAGCCCTGCTCCTTCACGATGGAAATGGCAACCTCTCTGGGGCAGACATGCTTCACAATAGGCGTATCCGCCGCAACATATTCCTTCATGCGTGCCTCAATCTTGGCAAGCAGATCTGCATCCGGCACCTGCTGTGGGCTGCGCAGCTCGCAATAAAGATTGCCCCGCAGGGAATGTTCGATTTCCACGCCTGTCGCTGTCCCCAGCACATCGCGCACCGCCTTCACCAGCAGCAGGGAAATCCCTCTTTCATAAACGCGCACGCCCTCCTTATCCCGAAAATCCAAAAAGGTAATATCCTCATCGGTGCGGATGGGGCAAATCAATTCGCGCAGGGAATTTCCCTGCTTTGCCACCAGAATTTTACCGAAAACCTCGCCCTCAAATTCCTTTGCCAGCTCCCCGAAGGTCATGCCTTTAGGAATCTGCACTTCCTTTCCCATTACATTTACTTTTCTTGTTTCCACTTATCTTCCCTCCTTACTCTATCGTCCAGAAGGTCTGCCCATCCACTGCGGAGCAGACAACCTCGATATTCCAACCGTTTTCCTTTGCCGCCGCCTGCAATTTTTCCTGCAGAGCAGGCACAATCAGCACCTCGCTCGCGTAATGCGTCACATCCGCAACGGCAATGCCCATCTCGACCGCCTTCTGCGCTTCGTGATATTTGATATCCGCCGTCAGATAGGCATCACAGCCCTTCGCCGCCGCCAGAGAAACAAATTCCACCCCCGCGCCTGTGCAAAGACCAACGCGCTTGATGGGCTTTTCCCCGTCCCCGACCAGACGAATGGCATCCAGACCAAGCCTTTCCTTCAGCTGCTTTGCAAATTCCCTGAAGGGGATTTCCTGCGGCAGCTCTCCGATGCGCCCAATGCCCTCCTTTTTCCCTGCCTGCTCCACAGGATAAATGTCATACGCCGCTTCCTCATAGGGGTGCGCCGCAAGCATTGCCTGCACAACGGCGTGTACCTTCTCGGCAGGAACAATCGTTTCCAGACGGATTTCATCCGCCGTTTCCAGTCTGCCCTGCTCACCCAAGAAGGGATTTGTCCCCTCCAGAGGAAGAAAGGTTCCCTTCCCTGCCGCGCCAAAGGTGCAATGGGAATAGGCACCGATATGCCCTGCCCCTGCGCCGCACATGGCATCGCGCACCGCCTGCTCATGCCCCACAGGAACATAAGCCACGATTTTTTTCAGGCTCTCCGCCCATGTTTCCTCCAAAATCTCAATATTCTTCAAGCCTGCCAGCTCCGCCAGCACATCATTCGTACCGCCTGCGGCAATGTCCAGATTTGTATGCGCGGAGAAAGCGGCAATGTTATTCTGAATCAAATTAAAAATGCGTTTCCCCAGAAGGGTATCCGCCGTAATGCTTTCGATTTTGCGGAACAGCAGCATCGGGTGATGTGTCACAATCATATCCGCACCAATGCGTTTTGCTTCCTCCACAACAGGGTCAATCACATCCAGTGCAACCAGAATTTTTTTCACCTCTCGCTCAGGATCACCGATGGCAAGCCCCGGCTTATCCCAGTCCTCCGCCAGCTTTTTCGGTGCGATTTCCTCCATCACACCCATGATATCCTTTACCCTTACAGCTTTTACAGACATTCCAACGCCTCCCTCATCAAAGCCAGCTTCTTCTCCACCTCAGGCAAACGCTTTTGTGCGTTTTCCGTCGGGTTCTTCTTAAGATTTTCAAGCAAACGGCTATATTTTCCTTCTTCGTGCAGAAGCACCTCTTTTAAAATAGGGTCTTTCTTCTCCAACAGCCTTTTGCCGTATAGATATTCAATCTCCCTGTCGTAATGCTCCTCTGCCCTTTCGCACCGCATCAGCACATACGGTTTATTCTCCTCTTTCAGTGTATGCTCCTCTCGGATGGCAAATCCGATTTGATGCAAATATTTTCGCACCGCACCGAAATCGCGCTGCGGCGAAAGCACCAGCTCCTTGAGGCTATCCGCCACCTCCGGGCTGTCCTGCAAAATATGTACAATCAGCATGCCGCCCATCCCTGCCATAATTGCCGTTTCCGCTTCACCGGGACGCAGGGGAGTTAAGCCGCTGCCAAGGCGCGTTTCAATGACATCCTCCGCACCGTAAAGCGCAATATTTTTTCTGCATTTTTCCAAAGGCCCCTTGCGTACATCGCAGGCGTATGCCTTTTTGATTCTGCCCTGCTTGTATAAATAAATGGGGACATAGCCATGGTCTGTGCCGATATCCGCAATCCGCTCCTGCGTCACCAGACCTGCGACCATCTCCAATCGTTTTGATAACTCCATAGCCTCGACTCCTTATTTTCAAAAAAAGGGCGCAGCAAATATCTCTATTTGTTTCGCCCTCTTTTGTTCCAATTCTCTTATTCAAGATAATCCTTCAGCTTTTTGCTTCTGCTGGGATGGCGCAGCTTACGCAGAGCCTTTGCTTCAATCTGGCGGATACGTTCTCTGGTAACATTAAATTCCTTACCAACCTCCTCCAGTGTTCTTGCTCTGCCGTCATCCAGACCAAACCGCAGACGCAGCACCTTTTCTTCTCTTTCCGTCAGCGTATCCAGAACCTCCATCAGCTGCTCCTTCAAAAGCGTAAACGCTGCGGCTTCCGCAGGTGCGGGGATATCGTCATCAGGGATAAAGTCACCCAGATGGCTGTCCTCCTCCTCACCGATCGGTGTTTCCAGAGAAACCGGCTCCTGTGCGATTTTCATAATCTCGCGCACCTTTTCCTCCGGCATCTGCATTTCCACAGCCAGCTCCTCCGCGGTCGGTTCTCTGCCCAGCTCCTGCAAAAGCTGTCTGGAAATACGAATCAGCTTATTGATGGTTTCCACCATGTGTACGGGGATACGAATCGTTCTTGCCTGATCTGCAATCGCTCTTGTGATTGCCTGACGAATCCACCATGTCGCATATGTGGAGAATTTAAAGCCCTTATGGAAGTCGAATTTTTCAACTGCCTTAATCAGCCCCAGATTGCCCTCCTGAATCAGGTCAAGAAAGAGCATCCCTCGCCCAACGTATCTTTTTGCAATGCTGACAACCAGACGCAGGTTGGCCTCTGCCAATTTCTTCTTGGCAGCTTCGCCCTCAGGGCCGCCCTCCTCCATCTTCTGCGCCAGTTCGATTTCTTCTTCTGCCGTCAGAAGGGGCACCTTACCGATTTCCTTGAGGTACATTCTGACGGGGTCATCAATATTGATGCCTTCGGGGAGAGTCAGGTCAAGCTCCTTCTCAACCTCCTCCTCCGCTTCGATATTCCCCAGAATATCAATATTCTGACTTTCCAGATATTCATAGATTCTGTCAATGCGGTCGGGGTCCAGATCCAAATCCGCCAGATGATCCATGATCTCCTTATATTCCAGTACATTCTTTTTCTTTTTGGCCAGCTGCACCAGTTCCTCCAGCTTGGTCAATAATGTTGTTTCTTCGACGGATTTCAACATGATCCTTCCTTTCTCTCTGTTCCTATAGTCTAACCATATCAAATGGTAATATACAGGGAATCCAGTTTTCTCTTGGCATCCACCAGCCGTTGTATCTCCTCAACGGTTGCGGCGTTTGCCGTCAAATGGTCGATTTTCGTCCGCTTCAGCCGCTTCACCTGTTCATTGATGGCTTTTTCCATATCTGCCCCGTTTTCTGTCGGCAGCTGTACGGCAAAAATCTCTGTCACCTGCTTCTGTTCCTTTGCATCCTCAAAGCGGCTGACCAAATCGGCAGGGAACACATGACCTGCATTCTGCCACAAATCCCCGATATCGCCGAAGGTGCGCCAATAAATTCCTTCTGTAAAATCATCCTCTTCCAGAATCTCTTTGAGCGTATCATAGATGCCCTGATGCTGGGCGGCATAATATAACAAGCTTCTTTGGGCTTCCAGAAGCCCCTTATCCTTTCTTCTGCCCTCCGGCGTGTAATTCTTCAGATTCTGCTGCCGCTTTTCGGCCTCCCTTTGGTAAGCCGCATCCTCTTTTTGCACCAGCTTCCGAATTTCACTGCGGATAGCCTCCTCCTCCACGCCTGTCACCCTGCTTACCTCTCCAAGGTAAACATTACGCTCAATCTCACTGTCCAGCTTTGCAAGAATTTCCGCCGCCTCTGTGGCAAAACGAACCCTGTGCTCCGGATTTTTGAGATTATATTTGCGCTGTATGCAGGCAATTTCAAAGGATATATAATGCACAGCATTCACCAACAGCTTGGAAAATTCCGCTGCGCCCTTTGCCTTGATAAATTCATCGGGGTCCTTTCCGTCCGGCACCTGTGTCACCTTCACATGAAAGCCGTTTTTCACCAGTACGGGAATGGCACGAAGCGCGGCATTGGTGCCCGCCTCATCGCTGTCATACAGCAAAATCACATCATCCGCAAACCGCTTCAGCGTTCTTGCATGCTCCTGATTGAAGGCTGTTCCCAACGATGCCACTACGTTATGGAACCCTGCCTGATAGATGGAAAGCATATCCATATAGCCCTCCACCAGAATCAGCTCTCGTTTTCTTGTCTGCTTCGCAAAATTCAGCCCATATAGGTTTCTGCTTTTGCTGAACAGAATCGTTTCGGGTGAATTCAGATATTTCGGCTCACCCTTGGCAAGTATCCTGCCGCCGAAGCCGACCACGCGCCCCTGCACATCAAAAATGGGGAACATCAGCCTGCCGCGGAAACGGTCATGATAGCCCTTGCCATCCTTATTTTCCAGCACAAGGCCGGTTTTCAAAATCTCCGAAATCTTGAAGCCCTTCTCCTGCAAATGCCTGAAAAGCGCATCGTAGCTGTCCGGAGAGTAGCCTATGCCGAATTTTCTTGCCATACGGGGGTCCATCTGCCGTTTTTGCAGATAGGCTCTCGCCTCTGCCCCCTCCTCCTTTTGCAGTGCTTCATAAAAAAACCTGCCTGCCAAGGTGTGCATTTCAAATAATCGTTTTTTGAGCTGCTCCGCCGCGATTGCCTGCGCGTTCTTTTCCGGTTCGGGCAGGGTAATATGCGCCCGCTCCGCCAGTCGCTTCATGGCTTCGGGAAAATCGCAGTTTTCCATCTCCATTAAAAAGGAAAACACATTTCCTGCCGCGCCGCAGCCGAAGCAATAATAAAACTGCTTTTCGCTGTTGACGGAAAAGGATGCCGTTTTTTCATTATGAAACGGGCAAAGCCCAAAATAGGAGCTGCCCTTTTGCTTCAGCGGCACATACTGGGAAATGACCTCTACGATATCATTTTGCAGCCGCACCTCATCCACGACCTCCCTCGGATATCTCATGGCATCATCCCCCCTTCCATAACAGTCGAAAAGGAAGTTCTTTCACTCCCTTTTATATACTAAATTCGACACATTTGAGAAAAATCCTTCTCCTTGTATACATTTTGTAGAAATCAACAAAAATTTTGCAAAAAAGCCTTGACTTTTTCAAACTATGTGCAAAATGCAAGAATATTTTACCTCAAAATTGGTATCTTTTTCAGCCTGTAGCCAAAGTGATTTCGGCTTAACCCTTCAAAGAATCGTCCATTCCTGCGGAATAAAAAGCGTCTTATATTTCGCAACGGCAAAGCGATCCGTCATACAGGCAATATAATCGCAAACCACCTGCCGCACCGGATCTCCGTCATCCAGAAGTGCCTGAAACTCTCCCGACATTTCCTCCGGATATTCCAGATAATAATCAAATAAATCCCCCACGATTTTCTCCGCCTTTTTATGCTCCGCCACCGCAATATCACTGGCATACACATGACGGAACATAAAGGCACGCAGCTCCTTTAGGGTCTGCCGCATTTCCTCGCTCATGCGAATATCGTTGATACCCATGCTGTGAAAAATGGTATCCCGCACCATGGCATTGATGCGGCTGCTGGAGCGTGTGCCGATGCGCGCAACAATATCCCTTGGAATGTCCTTCGGCTTGAGCATGCCTGCGCGGATGGCATCGTCAATATCGTGGTTCGTATAAGCAATCTTATCGGAAAGCTGCACGATTTTCCCCTCTAGGGTAGAAGGATTGCCGCTTGTGCGGTGGTTCAAAATCCCGTCCCGCACCTCCCATGTCAGGTTCAGTCCGCGTCCGTCCTTCTCCAGACGCTCCACCACACGCAGACTCTGCACATTATGCGCGAAGCCGCCCGTATCCCTGCAAAGCTCATCCAGCTTGCGCTCGCCTGCATGCCCAAAGGGGGTATGCCCTAAATCATGCCCAAGGGCAATGGCCTCTGTCAGATCCTCATTCAGCCGCAATGCGCGCGCAATGCTTCTGGCAATCTGCGAAACCTCAAGCGTGTGCGTCAGCCGTGTCCGATAATGGTCACCCTCAGGGGAAATAAACACCTGTGTTTTGTGCTTCATGCGGCGGAAGGATTTACAATGGATGATACGGTCTCTGTCTCGCTGAAAATCCGTCCGAATGTCGCATTTTTCCTCAGGTCTTTCCCTGCCCCTCGTCCGGCTGCTTTTTGCTGCATATTCCCCAAGGATTTTCTCCTCCAATTCCTCCTGAAACCGCCGTAATTCCATAGCAATCCCTCCTTTTCCGCCTTTCGTATCAGTCGAACGCTTTCCTATTACTTTTAGAATACGCCATTTTCCCGAAAATTCCTTTTTCTGCACGAAAAAAAGCCTTAAAGCTTCCGATTCTCTAAGACTTTTCATTCCTCCGGCACCTTTCCGCCGCCGTGATATTCCGCATATTTTTTGCCGCGCACCTGCACAAATTCAATTTCCGGATAGCGCAATGCCGTCAGATAGCCGCCATAAACACAGCCCTGATCGATATCAACGGTGCGGTTAATGATTTCGGGCCGTTCCGCCACCGTATGCCCATAGACCACAAAGGGCTGCCCGTCATATTCCGCCGCCCAGTCCAAGCGCTCAGGCTTACCGTTTTCGTCAAAATTGCCCGTTGTTTCGCCATATAAACAAACCGCGCGTATTTTATTGGAAAATTTTCCGATGGATTCGGGACGCAAGCCCCCATGCACCACCGCAAGACGCTTTCTGTCCAGCAGAAGATAAAAGCATTGGCTCTCATAGCAGCGCATGTATCGGCTGCGAAACACCATGCGTTCTTCCTTCGGGAGTGCCTCCAGCTCCGCTACCGTCCGCTCCAGTCCGTGTGACAGATGCACACGATTCCCCAGAAAATAGCGGTACAGCTTATTGCAGTGGTTGCCATGCACCCAGAATGCGCCGCCGTTATTGACCTGCTCAATCCAGAAATCCAGACACGCCAGGTTCTGACAGCCCTTATCCGCCACATCTCCCACGGAAATCAGCCTTCTGCCCTCCGGATGCGTATAACAGCCATCCTTTTTCTCATAGCCGAGCCTTTCTATCAACTCCATCAGCTCATCATAGCAGCCATGCACATCCCCAATGATATCAAATTTATTTTCTCGAAATTCCAGAATACGGAAATTTCGTTCTCTGCGCTCCTTCATTTACAGCTTCCTTTCAGGAGTTTTCTTTTTTCTCGTTTCTCTTATGATATATGATACCACAAAAGCCTGTTTATTTATAGGAAAAACATAAAAAACTTTTTTAAGCATACACTATAAAGGAAAGAAAACCCACGGAGGCTGTCATGTATTCTCGAAAAAAAATTCCTGCGCCCTTCGGCAAAACGCAGAAAACAGCCGAAAAAAAGAAGGAAGCCACTACAGTCTTTTCCCAAAAGGAAACCTCAAAAGAACCCATTTTTCTTCACGCAGAGGAAAAAACAATGCCGCAAGGCGGCGGCTCGCCTGTGCTTGCAATGCTGCTGCTGGAGCTGCTTTCCGCAAAAAAAGAGTGACGAAAAATCGCCGCTCTTTTTTCATTTCAGATTCCCATCATCTGCATCAGCTGTGTCAGCTGCTTCTGCTCCTGTTCGGGCAGGCTTGCCGCCACCGCCGCAAGCAAAGCCTTCTGCTCCTCCGGCGCAAGCGGTCCCCCTTCAGATAATTTTTCGCCATATTCCAGAAAAATATCCAGACGCTCCATGCCGCTTTTCCCTCTGCATTTTTCTGCCGCCTCCTGCATCAGGCGCAGCCGTTCCTCGCCCAATGCCTGCACCTGTGGCATTTCCCATGCGTTCATTTTCATTCCCCCTGCCCCAGAATTTCCTTCATATCCATCATTTTCAGTAGCAGCCGCACCTGTCCGCGTTCCTGCTGTGATACATATTTTTCAACTGCCTGCAAAAGCTTCCTCTGCCGCAGGCGCAGCGGCTCCTCCTGCCGCTCTCTGGTTTCCAGAAGCTCACCGCCCATCACGCGCCGCAGCTCCATCAGCCGCACCACCAGATACAGCTCCTTCTGATATTCCCGATTCAAAAAGGGAATGGCGGCGGAAATCATATTTTCCCTGCGGCTGCGCGAAAACACATCCGCTTCCTCCTGCGGCGCAGGTGGCAATGCCGTATCCTGCGGCGCACCCAGCAGCCTTTGCAGTCTCTGCATCCGCAGGAGCATTTTTGCCGCATCCTGCCCTTCCTCTCCCATCAATGCCGAAAGCATTTCCATCTGTTTCTGTTCTGCCACAGCGCTTCCCCCTTTTTTCTTTCTCAAATAAAGATATGCAGGGCTGTGCCGAAAAATGCTTTTTCACATATTTTGATAAGGAAAGGAGATGCTTGCCATGTCTTTGATGAAGCGCATCTTTTCCACAGAATCCACCGGCAAAAGGCTTTCCATCGCCTTTCTGGATACGGGAATTTCCCCTGTGGCGGATTTTATTCTGCCCGAAAACAGGATTCTTGCCTTCCGGGATTTTATCAACGGAAGGACAGAGCCGTATGATGATAACGGTCACGGGACACATGTCACGGCATCCGAAGAACGCATTTTCCGCATTAGATATTCTGCTCTCCTGCTGTCCTTCTTCCCGTCACCCGTTCCATCACCCAATAAAACGCAGCGCAGAACAGCAGGGCAAACACAACCCCAAATACATTTTGCGCCACACGAAGCCCCACTGCACCCTTGAGGCCGTAAAGCTTCTCTGCAATGGCAAGCGCACCAAAGGTATTAAACACTGCCTGCCAGCCATACTTCGCAGAAAAGCCAACGCCGATACCGCCAAGGATTCCGATATAGGCATAAATCGAGGTAGGCAGAAGGGTATAGAGCACCAGAAAGCAAAGCACCCCTGCCACGTTGCCGATAATTCTGTTTTTCACCCGCGCCTGCATATCTGCCATCAGCGGCACAATGGCAGACATCGCCGCAATACCTGCCCACATAGCACGGGGCATTTTGCACAGCTCCGCAAGAAAAAGCACCATAGGTACGCAGATAATCTGGCAAAGCTGCCAGTTTGTGCGGGAGGAGGCCAGATCAAATGCCTGCAAAACCCCTTTGATTCCTGTTTCATAGGTGCGGCTTTTATGGTTTCTGTAAAACACCAGACAGGAAAGCAGCGCGCCGACAGCCATGGCAAGCAAACGCATCCGGTAGCTGTCTCCCGAAACATCATATCCATAAAGCAACAGGTATCCCAAAACCAAAGTGGACTGATTAAACATAAACGGATTATGACACCCGAAAATGACAAGAAACGCAAGTGCCGCCACATTCAAAAGCAACGCCGGCAGTGGTGCTGCCTGCTGTGCCAAATGTGGAAAAACCGCCATATCCACAAAAAATAACGCCAACAGCAGAGTAGATTGCCCTGTATGCAGCCCAAAATCCGCATTGCGGAATACCATTAAGCACAATAAAACAACAACGCCCACAACGCTGTTTTCGTTACCAAATAAAATGCTGAACACACTGACGAATGCAAAGCAAAACAGCATTGTAATCGCAACCTTTGCCAGATAAACCAATGCGTGATAGCGCCTTTCCTGCGCCGTTTCACTCTTTCGCAGCAGCTCCTTTGAGCCAGCCTGATTTAATTGCAGCTCCTGATAAAATGTCATACTTCTCCATTCCTTCCGTTTCGTTTTTTATTCTGCAAAAAACGGCAGTATCGCCTGCCGCATTTCTGTTTGCCTTTTGTACGCCGCTTCATTGGCGCAAGCCTCGCAATGAGGCTATCTTTTCTATTATAGCATTCTTTTCTGTTTTGTAAAACACCCTTTTTTAAGGCATCCGTAAGCAAAGCGCAGTATAGCAATAGCCCCTCTCCCAAGCAGGGAGAGGGGCTACGCGGAGTTCAATATGAGCCACATCTATTAGGATAGATGAAGGTCAACGAGTTTTAACCGTAGTAATAAAACATACAAAGCGCTGTCATCAAAATGATGCCGCAGTCCAGCAATCTTTGCACTATTCTTTTTGAAATACTCATATTTACCAACTCCTTGAGAAGCTTTTAACAATACTGTCTTAGCCCATCAAATTAGGCAAGAACATGGAAATTGCAGGGATATAGGTGATGCACAGCAGTGTAACAATCATCAGAATCAGGAAGGGAATGATACCCTTAATAACCGTATCCAACGTAGTTTCGCCAACACGGGAGGCAACGAAAAGGTTTACGCCCAGTGGAGGTGTAATGAAGCCGATGGCAAGGTTTACTACCATGATGATACCGAAGTGTGTTACGTCTACACCCATTGCTGTTACAACGGGATACAGGATGGGTGCCAGAATCATGATGGCACACAGTGTTTCCATGAAGCAGCCAACAATCAGCAGCAGTACGTTGATAAGCAGCAGAATCACAATCTTGCTGTCTGTCAGGGACATCATTGCAGATGCAACCGTTGTAGGGATACGACCCAGTGTCAAAACCTTGGAGAAACCGGCAGCACAGCCGATAACAATCAGGATGGATGCTGTTGTTTCACAGGCATTTTTGGTACACTGAATCAGCTTTTTCAGATCCAGCTCTCTGTAGATAACACAGCCAACGATGATACTGTAGATTACAGATACCGCAGCTGCCTCTGTCGGGGTAAAGATACCGCCGTAGATACCGCCCAGAATGATAACGGGGGAAAGGATTGCCCAGAAGCCTTCCTTTGTTTCGCGCAATGCTCTCTTTACGGAGAAGGGTTCGTCATCGCCCTTGTAGCCCATCTTCTTTGCATAGAAGTAGGAATACGCAATCAGTACCAGACCAATCAGGATACCGGGTACGAAGCCTGCCAGGAACAGTGTAGATACGGAGCTGTTTGTTGTTACAGCGTAGATAACCATAGGGATACTGGGAGGGATGATAACACCGATGGAACCGGCAGCAGCAATCAGTGCCAGTACGAATTTTTTATCATAGCCCTTTTCCAGCATGGTAGGGATAACCATACCGCCTACCGCCGCAACAGTTGCCGGGCCGGAGCCGGAAATTGCCGCGAAGAACATACATACAACAACGGTTACGATTGCCAGACCGCCCTGGATTCTGCCGAAGAATACGTTCGCCAGATTCAGCAGTCTTTTGGAAATGCCGCCGCCGCCCATCAATTCACCCGCGAAGATGAAGAAGGGAATCGCCATGGTAGGGAAGGAGTCACAGCCTGTTACCATGTTCTGTGCAATAAAGCCGAATGTCAGCTGTTTTGTGTAAAGAATGTAGCCCAGAGATGCAATACCCAGAGAGAAACCAATGGGAACTGTCAGCACCAGACAAGCAATCAATGTAAGAAATACTACTGCAGCAATAGAACCTGTCATGCCTCAGTCACCTCCTCGTGATTTTTCAACGCCTTGATTCTTCTGTAAATGCACTGCAGCTGACGAATTGCTGTCAGCCCCATGCCGATCATAGGTGCCGCATATACGAACTGCATAGGAATACGCATTGCGGGAGACATCTGACCGGACCATGCAATCTTGCCGAATACAGTATAGCCTGTTACAGCGATGAAGATTGCAAAGCCCAGAACAATCACTTCACTGAGGATTTCGATGTAAGGACGTGCCTTTTTGGGATACAAATTGATTGCAGCATCAATACGGATGTGCTTTTCTCTTCTTGCGGTATAGCTTACAGAGAAGTATACCAGCCATACAAACATATATCTTGCCATTTCTTCAGACCATGTCAGAGAGTTCTGGAACACATAACGACATACAACCTGAATGAAAATGATAATACTCATTGCGAAAATCAGTGGAATCATGAAAAATTCTTCCACATGGTCTAAAAACCATTTCATAGTATTTTACGCCCCTTTCCTTTTTAGCCTTCTTCAGGGAATTTTTCCTTTGCCTTAGCAACCTCATCGTACAGCAAATCAACAACGGAAGGATCTGTTACCTTCTTATAAGCCAGTTCCTTGATGTTTTTGCATGCATTCACCATTTCGGCCTTTACCTCAGGTGCCAGGTCGCTGTACTGCATTGTGCCGCAGTTTTTGATGTTATCCAGTGCAGTCTGTTCATATTCGTCACATCTCTGACGTTCATAAGCAACTGCCTCATCGGAAACCTTCAGCACGATTTCCTGCTGCTCGGGAGTCAGCCCATCGAATTTATCTTTACTCATCAGAATCAGATAAGGAGAGTAAATGTGTTTTGTATATGTATAGTGGCTCTGTACTTCATAGAATTTTGTCTGCCATGTCAGCTCCGCACCGTTGTCCTGTGCGTCTACTGTTTTCTGCTGCAGTGCTGTAAACAGCTCTGTGAACGCCATGGGTGTGGGGTTCGCACCGTAGTCCTTCCACTGCTGCAGCTGCAGCTCATTTTCCATGATACGGATTTTAACGCCCTTCAGATCAGACATATCGTTGATGGGTTTGTTTGTGGACAGTGTACGGAAGCCGTTTTCCTGCCATTGCAGCAGCTTAAATCCGGATTCCTCCAGACCATCTGCCAGTCTGTCACCCAGAGGCCCGTCCAGAACCTCATAAACCTGCTGCTTGTTATCAAACAGCCAAGGAATATCCAGACAGAAAATGTCATTTTCAAAGGATGCTACCGTTGCGTTTGTTGCCAGAACGATGTCATAGTTACCAAACTGACAGCCCTCCAGCAATTCACGTTCAGAACCAAGCACGTTGTCGGTGTAAATATCACAGCTAAGTGTGCCTTTGGATTCCTGCTCCAGACGCATTTTGAAGAATTTTGCCGCGTCGATGGTAGCAGGCGCGTTGCCCAGCGCATAAATGAAATGATAGCAATCGCTTGTCAGCTCTACGCCGGAGTCAAAATTTACGGGTTCGACCTTCTTTTCCACGAAACCGTCTTTTACTGTTGCTTCGTCTGTATCTGCTGCTTTGTCGGAATCACCGCAGCCCGCCAGACCAACCACTGTGACCGCTGCTAAAATTGCAGCGAGGCCTCTTTTAAAGAACATAATATTCCCTCCTCATATTGAACTCTACAGTCCGGTGTGTTGCATTTGGATTTCCTTTTCTTCGGTTGGACCCCACCGAAGGGAAGGACTCCTCTTTTGTTTCTTTGTTTCTCTCTCGTTTTTCATTTGTATCACAAATATCGCAAAACAAATCTTCTTTTTCGCGAAAAAAGTTTTATTTGAGATATAAAACATCTTTTTTATGATTATATATTTGTCTTTCTTGTACGTCAAGAGATAAAAAAGACGAAAAACAAGTGTCTTTCCGTGTAAAAAAATCCTATTTTTTGTGTAAAATATCCAATATAAACTAATTTTACTGCATTTTGAAACTTTTATAAGACACTTTTCGTCCCACATAAAACTATTTTTTATTTAATTTCTAGTTTTTTCCAGTTAAAAAACGCCACTTAAAATTCTTTTTCAATCCGTTTTATATCTCATATTATTAAAAAAAAGTTGATTCCGAAAAATTGATAGACTTTTTGCGCCTCCTGTTGTATAATAGAGCAAACAGGCATACAGAAGAACATTTTTGTGCTGTCTTTTTGCGGCAAAATCTAATTTGAGAAATCGAAAGAAGGAGAGACCTGTGAAAGAAGAAGAAAAGAACCACGAAACAACGGGTAAAAAAACTACCCTGACTGATAAGATTTATCAGGATATTAAAGATGATATTCTCACGAAGGTATTCCAGCCCGGAGAAAAGCTGAACATCAAGGAGCTTGCTCGCGAATATCAGGTCAGCGATACTCCTGTCAAGCAGGCACTGCAAAGATTGGCAGAGGAAAAGCTGGTTGTGAACACCCCCAATAAGGGCATGAGCGTCAGAGCGCTGACACCGCATGAATTGCAGGATATTTTCGATATGCGTCTGATGATGGATACATTTTTTGTAAAGGATATCGTAACCACGCTGAATTATAACCACGGCCTGCGTCAGCAGCTGATTGACTGTCTGGAAGCACAGAAAAAATTCATCGAATCAAATGATTCCAATCATAAGCCCGATGAATTTTTTGAACTGGATTTAGAATTTCATACCCTGTATCTGGCAGCCTCCGGCAATCAGAAGGCGGTCAATGTATTCCGGGATATGCAGCCCTTCACCTATGCGTCCGGCACCTATGTAAGCCAGCCTCACTACAGAGACTGCGAATGTGTCGAGGAGCATCAGGCAATTCTGGATGCGGCGCTTGCATCCGATTTAGACGCACTGAAGGCAGCCGTTACCGCGCATCTGAATAACTCCAGAAAGGCATTGCAGCTCATCTTCAAGGTAAATCAGATGATTTACCCCGAAAATTAAAAAGGACAAGAACCATCATTCATCAGGCTTCGCCTGATTCATGTGTTTGCTCCGCAAGCCTACGAAAACCAAAAAAACACCATGTTGAAAACCATCATTCATTAGGCTTCGCCTAATTCATGTGTTTGCTACGCAAACCTACGAAAATCAAAAAAACACCATGTAAACTCATAAATGATTTACATGGTGTTTTTAATTTTCTATGGTTTTCTCCGCTTTATACCATTTTCTCCGCTATTTACAATTTACAGTATAAACAACGGATAAACCTGATGTGCATCCATTGTCATTTCGTTCCAGTAAGTGCGGAAGGTATCAGCGTTCATGTCCTTTTCATTGGAAAGCACACAAACGGTATACGCTGTGCCGCCCTCCTCCAGAGAAAAATCATCCAGCATCGTCATACATTCATAAATATTGCGGGTGTAATCCTCTTTTTCGGTATATTCGTAGCCGTCTCTGGTCACATCCGTCACAACCAGATAGCCGCCGCCTGCCAGCCGCTTTACGGAATCCAGCATTGCGCCGTCATTTTTGGAGAACTGGCAAATGATAATTTCATCCGTTTTGCCTGCGGCAAAAGCATCCCAGTTTTCCTGACCGCCCACAACCGCGCCGTTATGAATGGTATACATCCCCGCCGCCGCTGCATCCTCCGCAGTCAGGTCTGCCGCATAGCCCTCCAAGGCCTTTTGCAGGGTGTCCGCCTCCTTCTTCATTTCACCGTCCAGCTCAGCTGTCACCTGCTGTCCGTCCGTAGCGTCCGTCTTATCCTTTCCGCAGCCTGCCACGCCGCATACCATCACAACAGCCAGCAGCATTGCCAAAAGTTTCTTTTTCATGTGTTTTCCTCCTTCGCTATCCTTGTTCGGGCGAGCCTGCGCTCTGCCATTCGTTTTTTTACGTCCCCGAAAATTTCTTCTTTTATGATTGCTTCGTGGGTATGCTCCACCACAATCCATTGATTTCGCGGCAGCTCTCTGGTCTTTTTCTCCTTAAAGCTGATTTTTTCCTCTTTCCCCTGCACCATATGCCCCAGATAAACGGGGTTTTGCAGGATTTTTCGGATTGTCCCCTTCGACCATGCCGCAGAAGAACGCCTGCCGAGATCCTCCCCTCGCGCCCGCTTCATCTCGGAAGGGGTGGGGATACCCTGTGCCGTCAGCCGTTCTCCAATCATTTTACAGGAAAGACCCGATAAGTACAAGTCATAGATTTTTTCCACAACGGGTGCCGTTTCCGCATCAGGAATGAGATGATGCCTGCAACAGGGATCCTTGCGGTAGCCGTAGGGCGCATAATTGCCCAGAAACTGCCCTGCCTCCATCTTCCTGCGAAAGACGGCACGAATATTTTCCGAAAGCTCCTCGGAATACCATTCATTGACCAGGCTGTTGATTTGACGGGCTTTTTTGTTGGCATGAGAAGCAGTATCCACCCCATCCACCACCGTCACAAAGCGAATCCCCCAGAGGGGAAACAGCGCATGCAGATATTTTTCCGCCGTGCCTGCGTTTCGGGTAAAGCGGGACTGCGTTTTGCATAGAATGATTGAAAATTTTCTTTCTTCCGCATCCGCAAGAAGGCGTTGGAAGGCAGGTCTGTCCTCTCGCAAGCCCGAATAATCCTCATCCGCATAAATGTCATAGACCGCCCACCCCTGTTTTTTGGCATATCCCAGCAAAAGTGCGCGCTGATTGCGTATACTCTCACTTTCCGCCGCTCTCTTTTCCGCATCCTCCACAGAAAGCCTGCAATAAATCGCCGCAATTTCTTTTTTCATTGCCGCCGCTCCTTTTTCTTCCTTAAAAAATTATACGGCGTTTCGGGCAAGAAAAAACCTACAGCTTTGACTGTAGGCTTTTATAATTTATAATCCGCGGAAAATATATTTCTCGCACTTCGGGCAAACCGTGTCCTCGTTCACTCTGCGGCGACAGTCCAACCCCTTGCCGCAATGAGGGCATCTATACAACTTTATTTCCAGGAAGATATCCAGCGCCACAATAATAATCGTCAACAGAATATTTCCGGCAAATACAAATGCCATTGCCGCCAGAGCATAAAGAACCAAGCTGAGCTTCTGGAACTTTTTGAACTTTGCCAATAATGCGGTGCCTTTTTCTGATAAAGCCTGCATAATTTTGACCCCCTTTTTTCATCTGATTTGTTCTTATTGTACAACAAATATCCTGCAAATGCAATAAAAAAGAAGAAAGGTATCCAAAAGCATGCGTCCATATAAAACGCACCCGTCACCCATGTCACGGGTATCGCCTGCGGCAACGGTCACAATGCCGACGGGCGTTATGCAGGCGTTGCACCAGAGGCAGGGATTGTTTCCGTCAAAATTCTTGACCGATACGGGCAGGGAAATTCCACCCACGCCGTACTGGGGCTGAGATGGATAATGGACAATGCACGCAAATATAATATTAAAGTAGTAAATCTTTCCATCGGCACGAATGACAGAAAGGTCAACCTGCCGCTAAAAGAGGCAGTCGAACGGCTCTGGCAGATGGGAATTGTGGTGGTGGCGGCGGCAGGAAATCCGGATGGACGCAATGGCTACCGTCCGCCGCCTGCGGTAAGCGGCGGTGTGATTTCCGTCGGCGCATGGGAGGATAGAAGCTATTTCCTCGCGCCTGCGTTTCCGCTCTTTTCAAAGGAACGGGATACATTGCCCGATCTTTGGGCACCGGGAGATGATATCATTTCGGTGCTTTCGCCCGATTTTGATTTCACCCTGCCCAACCGCAGCCGTAAAAACATCGTGGACGGAAATTATATCACCATGAGCGGCGCATCCATGGCAACACCGCTCATCAGCGGCGCGGCTGCCCTGCTGCTCACAGAAAACCCACACACGCGTCCTGCGGAAATCAAACGGCTGCTGCTGCAAAAAGCCAAGCCCTTCGGCGGTCTTCTGACAGCGGAGGTCTGCCGTACCATTTAAAAGAAAGGTGGTTCTCTTATGTCCGAAAACACGGTCTATACCCTTGCAAAAACCCTACAGAAAACGGACGGACTGGAAAAGGATTTTGCACAAATGCTTTCTGCTTTGCGAGATACGGTCGAAAAAGAATATCTTCTGAAAATCCGCTCTGCCGCCAATGCCGAAACGGCATTTGCCAAGGAGCATCCTCCGAAGGAGGTCACACTGCTGCGCGCGCTTTCCGCCTTTATGGATGAGGGCGGACGGGCACAGCTGGACCGCATGACAAAGGGTCTGATGTTTCTGCATACCCTGCAGCATGTGCAGAGAGGCGTAGCGGATTTCTCCGAAGGCAATCTTCTGGCGGCGCGCAGTGCCGAGGGCGGCGCACCGGAAGATTTGCCCTCCGCCCAATCCGCAAGAATGGCAGGTCTGCTGCTGACATTGGCATTGGCAGAGCAGTTTTAGAGGGTGTCGACAAAGTCGCCCCCTAAGTTGAAATCAAGATTTCAACTTGTTTAAGCAGAGGAATAAACAGACGAGTTCCATCGGCTAGAAAGCCTTGAAACTCGCTGTTTTCCTCGAGTGGGCAAAGCCCCCTCTGCGGGTTTTACTTAGGAAACGCTTCGTTTCCCAAACCCTTCCGCTGCTTGTAAACATTTTGTATACAATTTAAGGGGCATTTCAGCCCCTTTTTCTCGTATATAAAATATGTATCGTATCACACAAAAAGAAAAATAAAAATCCTAACAGCACAATAATAAAATGATTACTTTGATACGCATCGAAAATATGCCCTTTCATCATTTCATCTACGGCATATCGCATACCACACATTATGCAGGAATAATTATCATAATCACACAGGTAATGAAACGGTGCTATATATTGGATAAACAGTCCATTGATTATAACAACCGCATATAATATCATCCTTACATTCTCAAAAGCAATTTGTTTATAATTCTTAATCTTCATACATTTTTATTGCTTTTACAAATTTAAATCCTGCGATAATCTGAAGAATCCCCGGAATAAACAAAACAACTCCAAAGCCGCAACTTGCCAATACATACAGCATAAATAAGAAAAATGCTAATATCAAATCAGAAATCGCCAAAAATAAATAAATGTAAGCCCATTTCATTTTCTTTCTCTCTGGTTTCAAATATATGATGATCCCAATCACAAAGATAATTAACCCAACCAGAAAACAAACTAGCAAAAGATTCCCGGAAATATCAGGAGGTTCAACCGTAACAGACAAATCGGCAGCAGAATCTGAATCATTTTTGGACATCTGCGGTATCACTAAAAACATCCCTAATGTCATCAATACAGGCAGACAAAAGGCAATAATATTCAACAAATGTGCCGAAAACAAATTGGTCTTATCTTTTTCCACACCTTTAATTTCTGCACCTTTATCGTCCTTTACATTTACGTCTAAAATCTTCTCGCCGCATTTTGTACAAAATAAGCTATCATCCTTATTCTCGGCTCCACACTTTGAGCAATACATTTTCCCACACCCTTTTCACAAATTTCGTTCATTATCAAACATCACATTTTTTACAACCTAACTTAACATTGCTATGTCAGCATATCTACAGCCCTGATATAACCTCCTTTTTAAAATCGTATTCTATTTTCGATATCTATTTTGGAATATAGAATAAATATAACAAACCCGATACAATTTAGCAAGAGGGAGGTGTAAACAAATGACTGTATTTCATCCGAAAAAGCCGGAAAAGGAAGTAATCTCCATGCGGATTCCAAAGGATGTTCTGGAAATTCTGGATCAGAAATCTGCACAGGCTAACATCAGCAGAAACGAATTTATCAATCAGTGTATTTTGTTTGCCCTTGCCCACATGGAAAACGAAGCATAAAAACCACAGCAAAAAAGCCCAGACCTTACGGTCTGGGCAATTTTTTTGACTTCGCTTAAGCGTGGTCGCTGACAACAAACATATTCATTTTTTTCAGAAGGCGGATATCCTCCTTAGAAACCTTGAGCTTTTCCTTCAAATCGTCCGTTTCCTCCAGAATATCCGATACCATCAGAAATTTGAAGCAGGCAGGCAAAATCGGCTGCGTGGATAAGCAGCAGCAAAGTCCTTCCATTCTGCCGCCATTATTAAAGGAATTGATGGCGTACATAAACATTCGCTCCACCTTATTATTCTGGTTTTCAAAATTGAAATTGATGAAGGTATCACCCTTGCGCATCGTGCCGTGATAAAGGAGCTTACACTGATAATAATTGGATAAGTCCTCAAGCGAAGCATACATATTCGCGCTGAATACACCGCTGTCCTCTCCGCCATCCTGCACCTCAATAACATTGCGCGCAATGCGGCTGCGTCTGCCATCGTAAAAGTACATATAATATTTGCTTTTGCTGAGGTTGTGCTTGATGATTTCGCCCTTCTCGCCCTTTTCCTCCCCGATTTCTTCATAATCAATCAGCTGGTTGACGGGCACCCCTAACGCCTGCGCAATCGTAAACAGGGTTTCAATATCAATGGAAATATCCCCGTTTTCGTATTTGGAAACCGTTGCCTTGCTTTTATGAATCATGCCTGCGAAGGTTTCAATGGTCAGGTTTTTCGTCTTTCGATACAGGCGAATTCTCTGCCCCACATGGATACTAACTTCTTTCATCTCTTTTCACCTACTCATCTATACTGTAAAAAAATAATCTCACTCTATTAAACCACGCGTTCCATTATAGTATAAAGTATCCAATAAAAAAAGTGTTCCGCACAAATCTTTTCGCTTTTTTATGGAAACTTAACGAATCTGTTTCTTTTTTGAAAGCAAGCGCTCGCTTTTTCTGAAACCGGTTTCGCAAAACCGCAGATGTTCTGAAAAAAACACAATTGATTTTTCATGATTTTCGCGCCATTTTTCCAAAAAAGTTTCTTTAGAATATATTATTTCCAATTTTATACAAAACGGGATATTTTTTATTGTTCATCATTATACCAGATAAAAAGAGAAAAATCTATGTTTTTATCACCGAAATATCCAAAATCTATTTGTTATTTTTGATGAAATCTATCGTTTTTGTCCATTGTATTCGTTTTTAAACCAAGCCTCCCCCCTGTGTATATTCGCATTATGTCAATTTCATAAAAATAAGATAATTTATGAAATTTTGTGATTTTTCCGTTTTTTCTATGAAAATACAGGCTTTTTTTACACTTTTTCCACTCTGAGTATAAGAAATCAGTAAATTCGTTTCACTAAACTATATTTCATTCATTTGCCCAAATCAGCTTTTTCGTGCATAATATCGTTTGTAGGACAACTAAGAGAGATTTTCTTAGTGTCGGATGTAAAAGAAAGTTTTGTTTAGGAGGCGTTTACAAATTATGAGAAAGAAAACGAGTTTAAAGGACATTGCCGTAATCGGGCTGGCACTGTTTGCAATGTTCTTCGGTGCCGGCAACTTAATCTTCCCCCCCTACCTTGGTACAAATGCAGGGAGCGAGTGGTTCATCGGGTTTATGTGCTTCTTTATCGCGGACGTTGGTTTGGCTCTGGTTGCCATCCTCTCCATGATTAAAGGCGGCGATGTTTCCATTCAGGGCGTTACCAAAAAGCTTGGTGCAGTCCCCTCTGTCATTATCAATACATTAGTCGTTCTGTGTATCGGGCCCTTCCTGGCAATCCCCCGTACCGCAGCAACAACATTTGAAATGGGCGTTATGCCGATTTTCCCCAAAATCAACAGCTGGATTTTCGGCGCAGTCTTCTTCGGTCTGGTTCTGCTGTTTACCGTTCGCCCCTCCGGCGTTGTTGACGTAATCGGCAAATACCTGACACCTATTCTGGTAATCTGTCTGATGGCAATGATTGTTCTGGGTATTGTTCACCCCATTGGCGATATCAGCAATGTTGCAAAATTTGAAACAGTCAGAGAAGGCGTTATGGCAGGCTATCAGACCATGGACGTTCTGGCTTCTATCGTATTCGTCATCATCATCATCTCCGCAGCAAGGGATAAAGGCTACACAGAAACAAAGGACACCATGAGCGTTGTTATCAAATCCAGCGTTTTCGCAGCAGTTGCACTGTTTGTTATCTATGGCGGTCTGGCATTCCTGGGTGCAACCACATCCGCAGGCGGCTTTGAAGGCTATAACCAGACAGGTCTGGTTGTTGCAATCACACAGTCTCTGATCGGCAGCTACGGCGTACTGGTTCTGGCAATCATCGTATTCTTTGCCTGCCTGACCACAGCAATCGGTCTGACCTCCTCCTGCGCATCCTATTTCGCAGAGCTGACAAACAACAAGGTTTCCTATACAAAGGTAGTTATCCTGACTGTTGCATTCAGCTACATCGTATCCAACTTCGGTATTTCTACAATCATCAGCATTGCAGCACCTATTCTGAACCTGCTGTACCCTGTTGTTCTGGTTATGATTGTGCTGAACTTCTTTGGTAAGCATATCAAAAGCAACAACATTTATATCTTCGCAGCAGCCTTTGCACTGGTTGCAAGTGCGGCAGAAGTGCTTTGCGGCTTCGGTCTGCCCCTGCATTTCGTAGAAAAGCTGCCTCTTGGCTCCTTCCAGTGCGGTTGGGTAGTTCCTGCCATCGTAGGCGGTATCATCGGTAAATTCGTACCCACTTCTCAGAAAGCAGTCTCTCTGAGCAAGAGTGACAACGAATTAGGCTAATGCCTGCGGCATTCCGTCGAAATCTCTATAGAAATTCTCGCACCGTATCGAATAAGATACGGTGCTTTTTTTTATTATTTTTATTTTTTTCAAAAATTTTTCAGACAGTTCAAACTTTTTTCCGTTACAATACATCTATAAGACAGAAAACGAAAAAAATGGTTTTCACGCTGACCGGGAAGCAACAAGGAGGTAACACCTATGCAGGATATTTACGACTGCACCGTACAATACATCATAGAAAATCAAAATAAATTTTATCGTCTGGCATACAGCTATGTAAAGGAGGAGCAGGCAGCTCTGGATGTGATACAGAACGCAATCTGCCGCGCCTTGGAGGGCTGCTTTGGGCTGAAAAATCCTCTGGCACTCCGCACATGGTTTTATCGGATTCTTGTCAATGAGGCTTTGCAGTATCTCAGAAGGCAGAAGCGCGAGGTTCCTCTCGGCGAGGAGCATACCGAAGCCATGACCTACGAAGAGCCGGCATTTGATGAAGATAAGCAAGCCTATGAGGCTGTGATGCAGCTGTCAGAGCCTATGAAAACCGTCATTATCCTTCATTATTATGAGGATCTGACGCTCAAGCAGATTGCAGAAATCACCGATACCCCACTCAGCACCGTAAAGACACGACTCTACAGTGCCCTGAAAAAGCTGAAACTGATTTTGAAGGAGGAAGAAAAATGAATCCCGAAAATGGCAAAAAAACCTACGAATCCATCGAAATTCCTAAAAATTTAAATGAAACGGTCATGCAGACGATTGCATCCAAAAATAAGGAGGAACTGAAAATGAAATACGAAAGCAATGAAAATAAGAAAGCATCCGAAGCAAAGAAATCCTATCGCCCCGTCTGGAGAGGCTGTGTTGCGGCGGCAGCAGCCGTTCTGGTCGCAGGCACCATCGGGCTGAACGCAAGCCCCGTTTTTGCGGAAAACATGAGCAAGGTTCCCGTTGTGGGGCAGCTGGCGCAGGTTTTGACCTTCCGTTCCTTTGAAGGCACAGAGGGCGATGTGGAGCTGAATGTAAACGTCCCCGTTGTGAAGGGCCCCGATGGTAAGGAGCTGCCCGCAAAGGTAAATGCACGCATCCGGCAGCTGACCGCTGCCTATGAAGCGCAGGCAGAAAAGGAAATGGCAGAATATAAGGAATCCTTCTTCCAAACAGGCGGCACAAAGGAAGAATGGGCAGATCGCACCATGGATTTGTATATCGATTACGATGTAAAATATCTCAGCAATGATGTTCTCTCTCTGGGCGTAACAACCGCAAAGAGCTGGGTTTCCGCGGATGAGGAGCATACCTACTACAACATTGATTTGAAGAATGATAAGGAGCTGACCCTGCAAGACGTGCTTGGCGATGATTATGCTGCCATCTGCAATAAGAGCATCGTATCTCAGATTGAAGAACGCATGGCGGCAGATGCAAACGCTTCCTTCTTCGGCTATGGTGACAGCACAGATGAAACCGATTCCCTTGGGAAGTTTGAAACCGTTGACGCAAATACCTCCTTCTATCTGAACGCAGAGGGCAAGGTTGTCATCTCCTTCCCCGAATATTCCATCGCCCCCGGATATATGGGCATTCAGGAATTTGTAATCGACTAACACAAAAATAGCAAAACGCAAGAAGGCTATCCCTTCGGGATAGCCTTCTTGCGTTTTCATTTATACAATTCCGTCCGTCTCAGCCCCGTATACGTTCTGCGGCTTCTGATTTCGCTCGATTTTGCCAAATCCACCTCTGCATAAAGAATCCCCTCCGTATCATCCGCCTTGGCAATCACATCGCCGTTGGCATCTACTACAATAGATTCCCCCGAGAAGTCCATCTCGCCCTCCTTGCCGACGCGGTTGCACATCGCAACTGCCGTACTGTTATGGAATGCCTGTACACGCAGCTCCCATTCAAACATTTCGGAAGGCTCTGTTTTCGTATTCACCGTCGGAATCAGAATCAGCTCCGCCCCCATCAGACTTTCCGTGCGGATGCTTTCGGGGTAATGCCGGTCGAAGCAGACCACAATCCCGATTTTCCCATATTCCGTATCGAATACATGAAACCCGTCATCGGAGGGTGTATAGTAATCCTGCTCATAAAACTGCTCCGCCTGCGCAATATGCACCATCTTCTGCACGCCCACAATCGTGCCGTCCTTCTGAATCAGCAGACTTGCGTCGTAGGTCTTCCCGTTTTCGTAAAGCAGAATATTCGGCACAACCAGAATCCCGTTTTCCTGCGCCGCCCTGCAAAATGCCGTCACAACCTCAGAATCAAGCGAAATCCGATATTGCGTCACATCCTGTCCGGGGTACTGCGGAAAAAATTCCGTCAGCTGCACTTCTGGAAACAGAATCAAATCCGCCCCATTTTCTGCTGCCTCCTTGATTGCCCGTATGCTTTTTTCCAGGTTCGCAGCAGGCTTTCCTGCGTTTGCCATCTGGCAAAGTGCGATTTTCATGTTGCATCCGCTCCCTTCTCTTTTGTTTTTATCATAAATTATTTTTATCCGTTTGCCTTCGTCCGCTGCCAGCTGCCGTCCGCATCCTTGTGCAGAATTTCCTCATAGCAGTTCTCATTCCGATAAATCCCAATCATTGTCGTATCCTCATCCAGCGGCAGCGTAAAGCTGTTTTTTGCGCCAATCCTGCCATTGATGCCCCCAAAGGCAGCGTAGCAGTCAATATAAAGCTTTCCGCCCATCTGTTGGGATATCTCCATTTTTCTGATATACCCCCTTGATGCCGCAACGTCAATATCCAGCGTGATTTCTCTGCCGTCCCCCGAAATGGAATATCCATCCATATAGACAGAACCGTTTCTCAAAAACCCCGAACCGATAAAATAACCGCCGCAAAGCACCACTGCCACAATAATCCCAATCACCATTTTCTTCTTCATAAAACCACCTCCGCAAACAGGAAATTGGCTATTTCGTTGCAACAATACTTATCCAATGATTTTTTGTATTTGAA
>OHAM01000570.1_pt1 | contig 26705 bp, 22 predicted proteins | sample 1577161 | NCBI WGS metagenome assembly OHAM01 (sample SAMEA3541583, study PRJEB24748) | human gut metagenome | biome: human gut; feature: human-associated habitat; material: faeces | place: China | collected 2012
ACAGCACCGTCTTCTACAACAGCTCTGGTATCAACGCCCGGTTCCGGCTGTTCCTGCGGAAAAATGATTTGGAGGGCATATGCAAACCAAGCATACGGATTGCGCGTAATGACGACAATACGGTCAGGTTCTTTTTCACCCCAGATGGCCTGTTTATCTTCTTCAGTCAAAACCAAAGCTGTTGCTTTGCAGGCAGCGGCTGCGTCTCGATATCTACTGTTGGCTAAAAAGGCGACATCGCCGTGTCCGGCAGTCTCCAGCGGAGCAATGGACTTAATCTCAGCTTTGCCTCCGTTGGCACTGATCGTGCTTAATAAAGTGTCGTTGCTTTTTTCTTTAATTCGGTCTACTAACTCAAGAAGAGTCATCGGCGCTGTTTGTTGAATCATTTGATCGCCCTATTTAAAAAATTTATGCGGCCGATCTGAGAGGGAGAGCAAGTTTGAAGTCGCCGAAACCCGAGTCAGGTCATGCCGCACATATTGCACTAAATGGCAATTAAGCAACAAGCAGACATCCTGTCTGCTTGTGCCCGATAAAAATTACTTGAGTTCCTTGAGAACCTGATCAGTGATATCAATCTTCGGGTTGACGTAGATGGCCTCCTGAAGAATGAGGTCATACTTTTCGCGCTGAGCGATGTTCTTGATGACCGTATTAGCCTGACGAAGAAGCTTCTGGAGCTCTTCATTTCTGCGCTGATTGAAGTCTTCGCGGAGTTCGCGCTGACGACGCTGGAAATCGCGGTCTCTTTCAGCCAGATCACGCTGCTTGCGAATTCTTTCCTGCTCAGTCATTGTTCCGGCATTCTTTTCGAAGCGCTCGACGTCGTTTTTCAGGCGCTGACCGGCAGCGTTGAGTTCTTTATCACGCTTAGAGAATTCTTGTTCAAGTTTTTTACTTGCGGCCTGAGCAGCTGCAGAATCGCGAAGAATAACTTCGGTGCTGACGACACCGATCTTAACTTCTGCCTGCACTGCTGTCGCAGCAGAGCAAACCAAGGCGGAAACTAACGCAACCGCTAACCATTTTTTTTGCATGAATGTATCTCCTACACAATTGTTTAATTGTGCCACAAATTTATTAGAAACCTGTACCAATTTGGAATTGGAATCTCTGAAGCTCGTCGCTGTCCTTCTTATTGAGCGGGAATGCGAAGCTCAATTTAAGCGGACCCATCGGAGAAATCCAGGCTAAACCGAAACCGACGGAGTAACGCAGATCGCCGAGGTCAAGCTTGTCCTTCTTGTAACGGTCCACAGCGTAGCTGCCGTCAGCAAGCTGTTTGTAGAAGGCTTTGCGGCCCCAGACCCAGCCGCCGTCCAGGAAGGTGAACATACGAAGGGTTCTGTCAGCACCGGGGATCGGCGTCAGCAGCTCAAGAGAGAAATTCAGTTTGCGGTTACCGCCGGAGGCATCACCGTCGGTATCACGCGGTCCGAGAGAAGAAGTATCGTAGCCGCGGACGGATCCGATACCGCCGCCGTAGAAGTTCTTGAAGAACGGATACTGCTTGCCTGCATAGCCGTCACCATAACCGAGCTCTGTGTTAAAGGCGAAGGTAATGGATTTCGTGACAGGAACGAACTGCTGGAACTGATACGTCGCACGGTAGTACTTCAGATCAAGGACCGGCAGAGAGATTTCACCGAACAATCTCTGGTAACGGCCGCGTGTCGGAGCCAAAATGTTGTCTCGGGTATCACGGGACCAGCCGATCGTAGCTGCGATGCTCTTCGGCTTCTTGCCGTAATCGTTGACGTAGTCGACATAACGGCGCGGAGCACCGGAGCCGACCGTCACATCGGTCATTTCAAACTTGCCACCCAGGAAGATCTGGTCGTTTTCCGTAATCGGCACACCGTAGGTCACGCCGGCGCCGTACGTTTCGTACTTAACGTCATCGGTAATTTCGAGTTCGTCCAAGTCGAGCTTACGGTCGTAAATTTCGAAGGACTGGCTGATGCCGGACGTTGTAATGTACGGCTGTGTAAAGCTGGCTGCGTAAGTTCTGGAACTCTTAGAAGTATTGACTTCCAAAGAAAGAGAATTACCGGTACCGAACACGTTGTTCTGAGAGAAACCGCCGGAAAGAACGATACCTTCGGAGGTGGAATAGCCGGCACCGATAGAGATGTTGCCGGTCGGACGTTCTTTCACGTTAACAGCCAAATCAACTTCGTCCGGAGAGCCGGGTACGGGCTCAGGTTCTGCAGTAACCGTTTCAAAGAAACCGAGACGGTCAATACGGTCGCGGGAGACGGCAACTTTATCGCTGTCAAACCAGCTGGCTTCATACTGACGAACTTCGCGGCGGATCACTTCGTCTTGAGTACGCGTGTTGCCGGTAATGTTCACTTTACGGACATAAACGCGGCGGCCTGGGTCAATCGTGTACACGACACTGACTTCATCCGGATTTTCCGGATCAACGACAGGATTCGGAATTGCTCTTGCAAACGCGTAGCCCAAGGCGGAAAGACGATCCGTAAATTTCTTTGCCAGACCATTTACTTCGGAAGCGTTGTAAACGGAACCCGGCTTGATATCCACAAGATCTTCAAACTCGGGCTCAAGGCCGAGCATATCACCGGTTAAGCGGATATCTTTGATTGTGTACTTTTTACCTTCATCAATATTGATGGTGACAAAAATCTCTGACTTATCGGGACTGACAGATACTTGTGTCGAGTCAATCTTGAAGTCAAGATAACCGTTGTTGTTATACAGAGCGCGAATTGCCTCTAAGTCGGCTGTGAGCTTCTCTCGGGAATACTGGTCACGTTTGGTATACCAAGAGAACCAGTTCGGCGTTCCGAGCTGCATTTCATCGCGAAGATCGCCGTCGTCATAGACTTTGTTGCCGACGAAACGAATCTGCTGAATCTTTGCGGCCGGACCTTCATCAACGTCGATGTTGATGCGGACGCGGTTGCGTTCCACCGGCGTAACAGTGACTTTGACATCAGCGGAGTAACGGCCGCGAGAGAGGTATTGGCGTCTTAATTCCTGAACGGCGCGATCCAATACTGCGCGGTCAAAAATAAAACCTTCGGCTAAGCCCACATCACGGAGAGATTTTTCAACACCTTTGGCATCAAACTCGGAAATACCGGTAGTGTGAATGTTTGCGACCGTCGGACGCTCCTGAACTCGAACCACTAAGACGTTGCCGTCCATGTCGAGCTGAACATCCTGGAACATTCCGGAAGCATACAGTGAACGCAGAGATTCAGCGCCCAGCTCCGGAGAATACGTGTCTCCCACTCGGATCGGCAGATGCGAAAAAACAGTACCCGCTTCCGTACGGGAAATGCCCTCGAGTCGAATGTCTTTAATCACATGACCCTGTGCAAGCACGGTCGTCGCTGCCAAAGCTAAAGCGCAAGCTAGCGCTATCTTCTTAGGATGAGGCATATTCTATAAATTAAAAAATGACCCTGCGTGATTGAAATCACGGCAAAAGTCGCGTCAAATCATTAAATAGTGCAAGTATAGTCAAACCAAAGAGAGCTGCGATGCCAATCTTTTGTGCAGACGCTTGTACAGCCTCAGAAACCGGCTTACCAGTCACTATTTCGAGAGAATAATACAGGAGATGGCCGCCGTCTAACATGGGAATCGGTAACAAGTTCAAAATTCCCAAGCTGATGGAAACCAACGCTAAAAACGAAATAAAAGGAAGAATACCCAGCTGAGCAGTCTGGCCGGCATAGTCGGCAATCGTCACAGGACCGGAGATATTGCTGATAGAGACATCACCTGTAAACATCTTTCCGATCATTCGAACAGACATTGCTGCGGTATCCCACGTTTTCATCACGCCTTCAGCCAAACTCTTTAACAGTCCGTAAGAAACCTGAGTGTGCGGCAAGTCCACTCCGATTGCTGCGCCGATTCTGCCGATTTCATTACCCTGTTCATCCTTAGCATAGGCAGGTGTGACTTCTACCGTATGTGTCGGCCCGTTTTCATCTCCGACGAGAAGATTGACGGGCTTGCCGGGGTACTTCTTAATTTCAGCCACAAAATCTTTGGGCATCTTCACCGGAACGCTGCCGACCTGATAGATGTGATCACCGATTTTGATTCCGTCGCGCTGCGCGGCGGAGTTCTCAACAAAAGATGAGATAAATGGATGGCCCATATTCAAATGAAGACCGACCTCATCAAAAGGATCGGCATCTTTTGCTTTTGGGTCCAGACTCATCTTCGTGAGGTCAATTTCTTTCGTTACTTCGCTGCCGTTGGGACTGTGAACCAAAATATCCGTCGTACTTCCGAACTTATTCAGCATCTCCATACGGAGATCCGTAAAAGTTTTAATTTCTGAATCGCCGACTTTCAGAATTTTGTCGCCGGCGTGGAGTCCGGCCACCGCGGCCGGCGTACCGGCTGGGGGCTCGGCAACAACCGGCGTCGGCTGCGTGCTACCTATCATGAAGATAGAAGCATAGAGCAGGACGGCAAGCAGAAGGTTTGCAAATGGACCTGCAGCAACAATGGCGAATCGCTGCCACACATTCTTAGCCCCGAATTCACGATTTTTATCTTCCGGTTTGATAGGCAGACAGGCAGGATCTCTCGCATCGAGCATCCTGACGTATCCGCCCAAAGGGAGCGCACTGACCGCCCACTCCGTTGCATCAGGATCGTTCTTGCGTTTATAGATAAAAAGCGGTTTCCCGAAGCCGAGAGAAAATCTCAGAATTTTTACGCCGCAAAGTCTGGCGACTAAATAATGCCCGAGCTCATGAAAGGTAATCAAAATACCGATCGTTACCGCAAAGGCAGCAATGGTCGTCAACAATGTCAAGGTTAGTTCTCCAATTTGTCGCAAAAACCTTCGACCCAAGACTGAGCCAGTTTTCTAGCCTGTTTATCCGTATCCAGAATCGCTTCCAAGTTCGTCGGAGCAGGCGGCTGGAAGCCGTACATCATTGCGTGGCATAGGCGTGCAATGTCGGTAAAGCCGATCTTGCCTTGAATAAATGCCTCGACGCCGATCTCGTTGGCTGCATTCAAGACGATCGAAGCAGCTCCGCCCAGCTTCAATGCATCGTAGGCGTAGCCAAGCTGGGGAAAACGTTTTAAGTCCGGTTCTTCGAAGGTTAACGTTTTGATTTTTGAGAAGTTTAATGGTTCTACCCCGGCGTCCAATCTTTCCGGGAAGCCTAAAGAGTAAGCAATCGTGTTTCTCATGTCCGGAGCACCCAGTTGCGCAATGACTACTCCGTCGGCATACTGAACCATAGAATGGATGACGCTCTGGGGATGAACGACAACCTGAATGCGTTCCGGCTCGAAATCAAAAAGCCAGCGAGCCTCGATAACTTCCAGGCCCTTATTCATCAGCGTCGCAGAGTCAACGGTAATTTTCTTGCCCATCGACCAGTTCGGATGATGCGTAGCTTCTTCAACCGTGACATTGGAAAGGTCCTGTCTTTGACGGAAAGGCCCGCCCGAGCAAGTCAGAAGGATATTGGCTTCACATCTGGCTTTTTGGGTCGCTCCGACAAGACACTGAAAAATAGCATTGTGTTCGCTGTCGACCGGCATGAGAACAGCACCCGAGGCCTTAATCGTATCCATCAGGATTCGGCCGCCGCAAACGACACTTTCCTTATTGGCCAGCAGAAGCTTTTTACCAGCTTCGGCAGCCTTAAATGTCGAAGAAATTCCGGCAGCTCCGACGATAGCTCCGATCACGATATCGACTTCGGGGCTGGATGCGATTTCATCAATTGCCTTAGCACCGGCCAAAGCTTGCGCCCTACTTCCGGCGGCCTTAAGTTCATCCTGCAGAGCTCCTAGAAGCTCTTTATCTGCAATTACCGCGACTTTAGCTCCGCTGTCTTTAGCCGCCTGAGCGAGTTTCTTGACGCTGGAATTGGCCGTCACCGCGTACACGGTGAACCGGTCCGGATAACGAGAGATGACATCTAATGAACTTTTACCGATCGAGCCGGTCGCACCGAGGATCGCAACGCTTTCCATGACTGAAACTTAGTAACCTTGGAGGAAAAGAAGAATGAAGACGGTGAGGGGAAGAACGCTCATCTGAGCATCGAGACGGTCATAGAAACCGCCGTGTCCCGGAAGAAGATTGCTTGAATCTTTAACTCCGGCAGTGCGCTTAAGCGCACTTTCAAACAAGTCACCGGCTATAGAAAACAGCACTACCAGAATCAGAATCAAAGCTGAAGTCCAACCGGTCAAATGAGAGATAAGCGCGTTGGTCCAAAGTGGGAAAGAAGGCTGAGCCCAGTAAAGGACATACGAAAGAGCAAGAACGCACACGAATGCTGTCAGCGCACCTGACCAAGTCTTCTTCGGGCTGATTCCCTGAGCCATTTTAGGACCGCCGAAGCAGCGGCCGCCGAAGTAGGCCATGATGTCTGCAACCCAAACGATAGCCAAGACGGACAACATATAAATGGTGCCCTTCTCACGGAACAAGTACATCAGAGAAAACCAAGCGGCCGGCACAAAGATCCAGCCTAAAAGGGCCCCGATGCCTTGGGGGACCATCCAACCGGAGGTGAGGCGGGTAAAAATAACCGCGGTAATAACCGCCCAAAGCACAGTTGCCGTGGCGGTAATAATCATTAGCCCGTTGCCGGACTGAACTGTCTGGAGTGCAGCAGGTGAGGCATACTCTAAGAAGAAAAGGGATGCTCCCAAAACAACGCCGCAAACCATTGCGACCCCGTTGTTCCATTTACAAATGCGAAGCCACTCCCAAAAGCAGCATCCGATAGCAATCGCGGCCACCGCCGTGAAAGCCAAAGGAGAAATTAAAAGCGCGCCGATGATGATAATTAACAACACAACGGCTGTAATGACTCTTTGCAGCAGCATGAACTATTCCTTTTTCGCTTCCTGTTGAATTTGTTCGGAAGTCTTACCAAATCTACGTTCTCTATAAGAGTACCAATTTAGCGCATTTAAAAACTCGTTCTCGGTGAAATCGGGCCATAAAATTTTTGTGAAATACAGCTCTGCGTAAGCAAGCTGCCACAGCATAAAATTGCTGATCCGCTCTTCCCCGCTCGTACGGATAAACAAATCCACATCGCCGGAATCCGCCAAAGGAAGCAGCGAAGCAAATTTTTGTTCCGTCAGTTCTTCGAGCGGAATATCACGACATCTTTTTGCCGCCTCAAGAATTTCCCAACGCCCTCCGTAATTCACGCAGACGTTCAGAGTCAGACCGGTGTTGTTTTCCGTGATCTTCATTGAATCGGCGATTTGCTCCTGAAGTTCTTCAGAAAAAGCGGTCAGATCGCCGACAAGACGAACCCGTACATTGGCTTTGTTTAGGGCTGCAATCTCTCTGCGCAGGCTGACGAGAAAAAGCTTCATCAACCCTTTAACCTCATCTGCCGGCCGGTTCCAGTTTTCACTGGAAAAAGCAAAAAGCGTCAAATGCTGCACGCCTGTCTTGGCTGCGGCCTGGATCGCTGTGCGAACGGACTCAACCCCTTTTTGATGGCCCATAAGACGAGGAAGTTTTCGAGCCTTGGCCCATCTTCCGTTGCCATCCATAACAATAGCCACGTGACGGGGCACCCTCTCACGTGGCTTTGCAGTCAATTCCTGACTTGTCATAGGATTTAAACCGATTAAACGGTCATGATTTCCTTTTCTTTTTCGGCAATCAGCTTGTCGACTTCACCGATGTACTTATCGGTGAGTTTCTGAATTTCTGTGTTGGAGCGGCGTTCGTCGTCTTCGGAAATTTCTTTTTCCTTCACGAGCGCAGCAACCTTGTTGTTTGCATCGCGGCGCAGATTGCGGATGGCAACCTTAGTTTCTTCGCCTTCAGAACGAACAACCTTCGTTAAGTCACGACGGCGTTCTTCGGTCAGAGGAGGCATCGGAACGCGAATGATTTCGCCGGAAGTCGCCGGATTCAGACCAAGATCGGAGTTGCGGATTGCTTTTTCAACCACGGCAACCATTTTCTTTTCCCAAGGCTGAACAGTGATGGTTCTGGCGTCAGCCAAACCGAGCTGGGCCACCTGAGAAATCGGAGTCGGGCAGCCGTAGTAATCGACGGTGATGTGTTCGAGCAAACCGGTATGAGCGCGACCCGTACGGATCTTCATCAGGTTTTCTTTGAGCGTCTCAATGGAACGCTTCATATGGTGTTCGGACTGTGAATAGATGTCTTTAGTTGTCATGTCAATTTCCAATCTCTGCAGATTTCTCGGCTGCAAGTCACAAAACTTAGTCGCACGCCGGTGAGCAGAAAATCACGGACGCGGTCAAATCCGCCGAAATAAAACAACGGCGGCAGTGACAGCCTTTATTAATTCGTTGAGTTTACCACGGAGCGCAAAAGCCTCAAACCGCTCGATTCGAGTTGGTTTAATAGGCTCTTCGGCTAAACGCGCTTAAGCTCAAAACATCTGATAAGGAGTTTGGACTATGGCAAAAATTGAAAAAATGTTCGGCGCAATTCTGAAAGACCAGGAACAAAAGAGTGATGAACTGCGGGACAAGATTCACGCAGAGAACAAACTTAAGAAAGAAGAAGCCGAAAAATCCTGCGAACGTGAAAAAGCAGAAAAGTAATTCATCGATCAAGAAAGAAGCTCCGGACCCGCTGATGCAGGTCCGGAGCTTTTTGTATCCGTTTTTTCTCGGTTAAACGTGAACGAGCGTGCCCTCGTCTTCACCAAGCACAACGCGCTTGAGCGCACCGGGCTTATGAAGGTTGAAGACTCTAATCGGCATGCCTTGATCGCGGCAGAGTGTAAAAGCTGTAGCGTCCAGAATCTTGAGCTTCTTCTGAATGGCTTCGTCAAAAGTCAGAGACTTATACATTTTTGCGCTGGGATCTTTCTTGGGATCAGCGGTAAAGACACCGTCAACCTGAGTGGCTTTCAGAACCATATCGGCTCCGATTTCAGCACTTCTCAGCGCTGCGGCAGTATCCGTTGTGAAGAACGGATTACCGGTACCGGCAGCAAAAATCACAACCCGGCCTTTCTTCAGGTGGCTCAAGGCTTTGCCGCGAATATACGGCTCGGCAACCTGGTCGATATCCAGAGCGCACTGAACACGGGCTTCAACACCGGCGTTTCTCAGTGCATCCTGGAGGGCCATTGCGTTCATGCAGGTAGCCAGCATGCCCATATAGTCGCCGGTGGCACGATCCATACCGGTGGAGCCGAGTGCGACTCCGCGGAAGATATTGCCGCCGCCGACCACGATCGCAAGCTGAACGCCTAAGTCAACTACTTCTTTAATTTCACCGACGATACTCTTGAGCGTATCACGGCTGATGCCGAAGGCGTTGTCCCCCATAAGGGCTTCGCCGGAGAGTTTCAGCAGAATTCGTTTGGTTTTAGGCGTTTCAGACTTACTCATCGTTTACTCCGAAAAAAGTTCAACAATTAGGCACGTGCGGCAGCAGCCTGAGCAGCAACTTCGGCAGCGAAGTCGTCGTTGCGTTTTTCAAGACCTTCACCGACAACAAACAGCGCAAATGCAGATACTGTAGCACCATTGCTCTTCAGGAGTTCGCCGACGCTCTTAGAGTCATCCTTAACGAACGGCTGAGAAAGAAGTGTGACTTCCTTGAGGAACTTGTTAACGGAACCTTCGGCGATCTTCTCGATCAGGTGTTCCGGTTTGCCGTTTTCGCGAGCTTTTTCAATCGCAACGCGGCGTTCTGTTTCGATCAGGTTCTGATCAACGCCGTCTTTGTCGAGAGCCTTCGGCTTGGAAGCAGCGATGTGCATAGCCACGTCGTGAGCAACTTCGTCGTTGCCGCCGACCACGTCAACGATAACGCCGATCTTGGCACCGCCGTGGATGTATGTGGAGAGCTTGCCTTTGCCTTCAATGATCTGGAAGCGGCGGATGGAGATGTTTTCACCGATCTTGCCGATCAGGCCTTTACGAACTTCGTCAACGGTAGAGCCGTTGAGCGGAAGAGCGGAAAGAGCAGCAACGTCAGCCGGTTTGTTTTCGGCGACGAGCTTAGCGATGTCGTTGGCGAAAGCGATGAAGTCGGCATTCTTAGCAACGAAGTCGGTTTCGGAGTTCAGTTCAACGATAGCGCCGATCTTTCCCGGTTCGTCGATGTAGATAGCGACAACGCCGTCAGCGGTAATGCGGCTGGCAGCCTTAGTGGCCTTGTTGCCGAGCTTAACGCGAAGAATTTCTTCAGCCTGCTCCATGTTGCCGTCAGCTTCTGTCAAAGCCTTTTTGCATTCCATCATCGGAGCGTCGGTTTTAACACGAAGTTCTTTGACCATTGCGGCAGTGATAACAGCCATTGTTTTATCCTTAAAAAATAATTGGTTTAAAAAGAAAGGGGCGCGAACGCCCCTTCCCTTGGTACTTCAGACAAGAAGAGGCGAATTACTCAGCTTTTTCTTCGACAGCGGCTTCTTCAACGAAGTCGGAGTCTTTAGCAGCCTTGACAGTGTCTTCAAGGTTCTTGTTCTTGCCTTCAAGAATTGCGTCAGCAAATCCTTTAGCGTAAAGAGCAACAGCGCGGGCGCTGTCGTCGTTACCCGGGATGACATAGTCAACACCGGCAGGATTGTGGTTCGTATCAACGATACCGACAACAGGAATACCAAGCTTGTTAGCTTCCTGAATAGCAATCTTGTGGTAGCCAACATCAACAACGACCAGAGCGTCGGGCAGACCGTTCATTTCTTTGATGCCGCCCATAGCTTTGTTCAGCTTTTCGAGTTCACGAGTGAAGTCGAGAGCTTCTTTTTTGGTCATCTTTTCAAGAGCGCCGTCGGCAACTTTCTGTTCCATTTCTTTAAGACGCTTCAGGGAAACCTTAACCGTCTTGAAGTTGGTGAGCATACCGCCCAGCCAGCGCTGATCAACATAAGGCATCCCGGCGCGTTTGGCTTCAGCAACGATGGCGTCGCGGGAAGTGCGCTTTGTGCCGACGAAAAGGATGGTGCCCTTCTGAGCAGCCAGGTTTGTTAAGAACTTGGCAGCTTCGTCGAATTTAGCAACAGTCTTTTCGAGGTTGATGATGTGAATCTTGTTACGAGAGCCGAAAATGTACTGGGACATTTTGGGGCTCCAAAAACGAGTCTGGTGACCGAAGTGTGCACCGGCTTCGAGCAGTTCACGCATGCTCAGAGATGACATAACTTTAATTCCTTTAGGGTTTAATTCCAACAGCCTCACGATTTCCGAATGGAACCCTGTTGTGAGACTGCGCTATTTAACAAAAAAGTCCAAACGTTTCCGTTCGGATCGGGGCGAAATTCTATCATGCTTTTTCAAAGAGTTAAGCGTTTGAAAAGAGGCGTTACAACCTTTTGGATTTTCTATTTGGGATAAATCAAATGAAACCTTGTTTTGGCGAGGATTTGAAGACTGATTGTCACCTTTCTTCCGGTTGACCTATATAAGGCTGAAAAGGCACCGCTTAACGGTGAATCCACTAAAATTGCCGCATTGAAAAACTTTTTCGAGTCAGATTTAATCAATGTTTGACAATATCCTTATTAAGACCCCGGAACAAATCGAAGGCATCCGGGCTGCCTGCCGCGATGCGGCTTTGGTTCTCGACTACATTGAACCGTTTGTTAAAGCCGGCGTCACCACCGAGTACCTCGATGATTTGATGCTCAGATATACCGAAGATGTCCTCAAAGACAAGTCCGCTTGCCTTAACTACGACCCGGACGGCACCAATCCTTATCCGAAAGCTACTTGCATTTCCGTCAATCATCAGATCTGCCACGGTATTCCGAATGAGAAGGTGCTCAAAAACGGCGACATCTTAAATATTGACGTGACCGTCATTAAAAACGGTTATTACGGCGACACCAGCCGTATGTATTCCGTCGGCCATATTTCCGTTGCTGCTAAACACCTCATCAATGTCACTTTCGACTCCATGTGGAAAGGCATTGAAATCGTGCGTCCCGGCGCCCATTTCGGAGATATCGGCTATGCAATTCAGCATTTTGTCGAGCCTCAGGGCTGCAGCGTCGTGCGTGAATTCTGCGGGCACGGGGTAGGTGTCGGCTTTCACGAGGATCCTCAGGTCTGCCATTACGGCAAGCTCGGCACCGGTGCTGTCATGAAGCCCGGCATGATCTTCACGATCGAACCGATGATCAACGCCGGAAGGAAAGAACTTCGCATCCTTCCGAACGGCTGGACCGCCGTAACCAAAGACAGAAGCCTTTCCGCCCAGTGGGAACATACGATTCTCGTCACTGAAACCGGATACGAAGTTCTGACGGTATCGCCGAAATGCCCGCCTGCCCCCTCGTGGGTAAAACCTTCTGCCTAAATTCATAAAGATAGAATCCCAAGGCTATGGAAATCAACGAAATCGTCAAAAAGTTTAAAGATCAGCGAGAAGTTTTAGCAAAGAAGTTTTTGGCGGACGTTGACGCCGATGCCTATCTTTCTGCGCACTCCAAGGCTGCCGATGAGGCAGTTTTGGAGATTCTCAAACTCAACGGTCTGTCTGAAGCGGTTGCCGTCGTCGCGGTCGGCGGTTACGGCAGAGAGCAGCAGTTTCCTTTCTCCGACTTGGACCTGCTCTTTCTCCTGCCTGATGATGTCAAAGATAAAGACTTAAAAACAATCTCGGAAGTTATCGGCAATCTATGGTCGCTTGGTCTGACCGTCGGCTACTCTGTTCGGAAAATCGAAGAGTGTCTTGAACAGGCAGATATCGACATCACTGCACAGACCGCGATGCTCGAATCCCGGCTCATCTCGGGGAACGCAGAACTCTTTAAGACCTACTCCGATACGATAGAAAGGAGTCTGAATCTTAAAAAGTTCTATCGGGCAAAATTCATCGAACAGCAGCAGCGGCATTTGAAGTACCACGAGTCCTCTTATGCTCTGGAACCGAACATTAAAGAAGCCCCGGGCGGCCTTCGAGACCTGAATATTTTGATCTGGGTGCTTAGGGCGGCCCGTCTTGGCAACACTTGGCAGGAAGTCTTTGAAAAGGGTTTGATCACTCGCCGAGAATGCGAACTTTTGGAATCCGTTACGAAAAGCCTTTACCGGCTGCGGATCCATATGCATCTGCTCACTAACCGCCATGAGGATCGATTAATTTTCGAAATTCAGGAACCGCTGGCTAAAGCGCTGGGCATTGTCGGGACTGTCGGCAGGCGTCCTAGTGAAGTGATGATGCAGCACTTCTATGTCAATGCAAAAACCATCGGCCAGCTCAATTCCATCATTCTTCAGGCCATTAAAGAACGCTACTCCAAAGAACCTGAACAAACCGGCGAACCCATTTGCAGCGGTTTTGTACGGCAGGGCGACGTGCTCGGCCTTGAGTCTCCGGACGTCTTCGTTAAAAACCCTGAAAGAATTCTCGAGGCCTTTTTAATTCAGGAACGTCATCCAGACATTCCGATGAAGTCTTCACGGCTTTACCGTGCCTTATTTGAAGCTCATTCTCTGATGAACAAAGAATGGGCTGAAAATCCCGTCAATCGTCAGACATTTTTGAAGATTATCCAAGGACGCCGAGGCGTTTGGCATGCCCTGGAAGAGATGAATCGCTGGGGCGTACTCGGAAAACTGCTGCCAAGCTTCAACCGAATCGTCGGTCAAATGCAGCATGATTTATTCCACGCCTATACGGTGGATCAGCACACCCTCCTTGCGATTCGTTACCTCAGAAACTTCACACACAGTGAAAACGCCCACGAGCTGCCGCTTTGCACCGAGCTCATGATGGCGATGAAAGGAAGCTGGCGTTTGGTTCTTGCCCTTCTCTACCATGACATCGGCAAAGGCCGAGGCGGAGACCACAGCAAAATCGGGGCGGAAATCGTTCGGCAAATGTGCCGCGACTTTGAAATCACCGGTGAGGACGCTGACTACATTGAGTTTCTTGTTCGTGAACACCTGACCATGAGCATGGTGGCCCAGAAACAAGACATTTCTGATCCGGAGGTTGTTGAAAACTTCGCCAAGAAGGTCGGAACGATGGAACGCCTCGTCGGCCTTTATCTGCTCACCGTTTGCGACATCCGGGCGACGGGACCAAAAATCTGGAACGCCTGGAAAGCCCAGCTTCTTGAAGATTTGTTTTATTCGACCGCCAGATTCCTTAAAGGGAAAGGCATCGACCGAGATTTATTGGTTTCCCGGCGCCGTAAAGATGCTCTGCGCATGACGCGCTTTACACCGGAGCAGCGGGACCGGATCAATAAATTCTGGGATAACTTTGACGTTGCTTACTTTATGAAGCACTCGGTGCGGAATATCGTTTGGCATGCCAAGGTATTGCTGCCGCATCTCGATTCTTCGAAGTCATTTGTGGCATCCAGATCGCTGCGCGGCATGGAACACGCGCACGAAATTCTTATCCTGACGCAGGACCGCCCCGAACTTTTTGCCCGCATCGTTTCTAATCTGCAGCAATACGGTCTGTCCATTGCCGAAGCTCGTATCCACACGGGACGAGACGGACGCGTTGTCGACTCTTTCATGGTCGTTGACGACGGCTCAGACCCCAACTTCGAACAAGAGTTCGCTCGCTTCCAAGAAATACTCGCGGAAAAACTGGATTTGGCAGAAAAACTTCCGCCCCCTCTTCGCGGACGCCCTTCACGTCAATCCAAGCTCTTCTCAATCTCACCGCAGGCTTCATTAAGGCCGGATGCCGCCGGAAAGCAATACATGCTGTCCATCGTCACAACCGACAGGCTAGGTCTTTTGGCATCCATCGCACGTGTGTTTGTGAAGTATGGAATCAATCTTGTGACGGCCCGAATCACGACACTGGGCGAAAGAGCCGAGGACGTCTTTCTAATTGAAAGCGCTAAGCTGCGGGATCCTGTCTTCTGCGCCGAATTTGAAAAAGCCGTGTTAGAAGCCCTTGAGCTTTAGGTTAGCCGGTCTGCATATTCAAAACCCGCCTCATCAGCGGGTTTTGTCACTTTCAAATGATCTATTTTGCCAAAGATCGGAATGTGGTTAAGGCCAAGTCAACACTTTCCTTGGTTGCCTTTGTTAAGGCTTCCTTTGTATCTGCCAGCACGATGCCCTTTTCGGAAGACCCGCGGCCGGCAGCCGTATTGACGATCTGACAAATCGCTGCGTACTTGAGATTCAACTCTCTGGCTAAGCAAGCTTCGGGCATCAGCGTCATACCGACATAGTGACCGCCGTCATTATCAATACGGTCGACTTCTGCCGCCGTTTCGAGTCTCGGACCTTGTGTGCAGGCATAAGTACCTCCGTCGATAATCGGAAGATCCAGTTCTTCGGAAGCGTCAACAATCGCTTCTCTCAGATCCATGTCGAAGGGATAAGTGAAGTCAATAAAATTAATAAACTTCTCTTTGCCCGTGTTGTAGCTGGTTTCGCGACCCCAGGTGTAATCAATGATCTGATCAGGTACGGCAATGGCACCGATATCGTCCTCAGGTAAAACCGCTCCGACAGAAGCCAATGCAATGACGGCCTTCGGCTCGAACTGCGCAAGAGCCCATATGTTGGCACGATAGTTAATCATATGAGGCGGCTTTTTCTCAGTCGTTCCGTGCCGAGATAAAAATACAATGTTCAGACCGTCAATCACTCCGCGGCAAATTTCGACCGGCTCCTTACCATAGGGAGTGTCAATTTTCTCAATGACCTTGCCTTCTAAAAGAGACAGCTGGTCCAAACCGCTGCCGCCGATCAACGCAAAATTAGCCATCCGCCTTTACTCCTTGATTGATCATTTTGAATAACTCAGGTTCGTCTATGATATTAACGCCTAAAGACTCGGCTTTGGCGAGTTTGGAGCCGGCAGATTCGCCTGCCAACACATAACTCGTCTTCTTCGACACTGAGCCGCTTACCTTTCCGCCGGCTTTGCGAATAATATCGCTGGCCTCATCTCTGGAAAGCGTCGGCAGTGTGCCGGTCAGAACGAATGTCAAACCGTTCAACGGCAGTTCCTGGTCACTCGTGCCCGTACCCTCTTCCCACACGACGCCGCGATCCATCAGGTCATTGATCACCGCGATGTTCGCCGGTTCGGCAAAGAAGTGCAGAATGTTTTCCGCGCCCGACGGTCCGATATCTTCAACTTCAAGCAGCTGCTCTAAAGAAGCATCTTCCAGCGGCTTTAAGGCGCCGAAGTGAGCTGCCAGGTTTCTTGCCGTCGCTTCTCCGACTTCCGGAATACTGATGGCGTAAAGAAAGCGTTCGAGCGTTGTCTTTTTAGAGGCTTCAATTGAGGCGACAAGTTTTTCTGCCGATTTCTGTCCCATGCGATCCAGTCCGACCAGCTTGTCGACGGTCAAACGGTAAATGTCCGCAACCGTCGTTACCAAATCATGTTCAATCAGCTGTTCGGCCAGCTTTTCTCCGATTCCGTCAATGCCCATGGCTTTGCGGCTGACAAAGTGGAGAATGCCTTGGGCTCTCTGTGCGCGGCAGAACAGACCGCCGCTGCAGTGGCGATCCTTTTCTCCGTCTTCTTTATAGGCGTGAGAACCGCAGACCGGACAGAATTCCGGCATCACGAAATCTCTGGCGTCTTTCGGCCTGAGTTCAGGAATCACTCGGACGATCTCCGGAATGACGTCGCCGGCACGATGCACGACGACAGTGTCTCCGATCTTGATGCCCATGTTCTGCAAGAATTCTTCGTTGTGCAGAGAAACGTTGCTGATTGTGGTTCCTCCGACAAACACCGGTTTCAGACGAGCGACCGGTGTAAGTTTGCCCGTTCGTCCCACTTGAACAGTTATATCCAAAACTTGGGTCTGGACTTCTTCCGGCGGATACTTATGAGCTACTGCCCAGCGCGGCTCTCTGGAGACAAAACCCAGCTGTTTCTGGCGGGCAAAACTGTTGACCTTGTAGACCACGCCGTCAATATCAAAAGGTAAGTCGTGACGAATACGAGCGACTTCCAGATGAAACGCTTCCAGCTCTTCCGGCGTCTGCACGACAGTTCGATTACTGATCACCGGGAAGCCCTTGGATTTCAGATAATCAAGCAAGCCCGACTGGGTGTCGGCCGGCATCTCACTTACTTCACCGTAGCCGTATGCATAAAAGTTCAAGTTGCGTTTGGCAGTTAAAGAAGAGTCCAGCTGACGAAGACTTCCTGCCGCAGCATTGCGAGGGTTGGCAAAAAGTTTCGCTCCGGCTGCTTCCTGCTCTTCATTGAGCTTGCGGAACACTTCTTTGTGCATGATAACTTCGCCGCGGACTTCAAAAATCTTCGGGAAGCCCTCGACTTTTAAAGGAAGTGTCTTAATCGTCTTGACATTTGCCGTAACGTCTTCACCCGTGTAGCCGTCTCCGCGAGTAGCTGCTTGAACGAGAACGCCGTCTTCGTACCGCAAATTAATGGCGAGCCCGTCGAACTTCAATTCGCAGTCGTAGTCGACTGTTTGATCGGATGTCAGCTCCAGTTCTCTTCTTACGCGGGCATCAAAATCATAGGCGCCCTGCGCTGTGTAATCCGTCTCAGTATGAATGGAAAGCATCGGAACAGCATGCATCACTTTCTTGAGTTCGCTCTGGACCGTCGCACCGACGCGCTCGGTCGGAGAAACCGCACTTTTGAACTGAGGATATTCTTTTTCCAGTCGTGCCAGTTCTTGGAACAACGAGTCGTAGACTTCGTCAGACACCGTCGGAGCATTATCGATGTAATAAGCCTTGTTATGCTTTTCAAGCTCCTCAGCCAGCTTCTCCATACGGAGTTTGACTGCCTCTAATTTTTTCTTATCTTGCTCTTCCATTTCGTACCTGAACCAAATAAAAACACCGGATTCCTTACTGTACTCGTACGGAATCCGATGTTCTTAATCAGAATGATAATTTTGGGAAGTTATCAGTCTAAAAGCTGATGTGCTCTGACACTGCCCGGTTCAATATTGTTCTCACGCATCTGTTTATAGAAGCGATCAAGTTCCTGCTTCAGCAGAGAGACCGTTGCACCCGAGATCTCACATCCCTTGGGATCCACGATCTTGGCATCAAAAACCGCCGCGAAAGCGTTGGCAGCCGTCATCAGGAGACGAAGAGGATCGCTTTCCGGAGCAATCAGCGGAACATTCAAAGAAATCGCAATATTTCTGTCGTCTAACCAACGAAGCTCAATGGTTCCTTTTCTGTTGCCCTGACGCTTGCCGTTCTTATCCAATACCAGTTCACCAAGTTTTTCATAATGCGTCATGCTTCGGCGCTTTAAGCCCAAGAGCATCGTCTCTTTCTCGAAATCATCGATGGAAACCGGCTCCAAGGGACGCAGCAGAAGCGTAATCTGCACGCCGAAATCCTTGATGAGTGCGTTAAGCTGATCCGTATGGTTGTTCAGCAGCTGCATTTCCTTCATTTCGGAAGTGCCGTCCAGGTTCATTTCCATACGCAGGAAAACCAACTGGTACAGATTCGACAAAGAAACCTGGTCGAAAGAAGCTTTTCCCGAAGCCAGCTGAATATAGAAGGCAATTGCTGAGAACATACCGATGGCATCCGGCACAAACCAGCGGTTGCTGTTTGCTTCGAGAGCCAGAATGCGCAGCAGCCCTCTCGGAGCATTTTCCATCGCCGTTTTGACGAACGGTGCGAGCTGGCTGCCCGTTACCGGTTTTTTGAAGGTAATACGGACGAGTTCAGTGACAAAGGGATCATATTTCGGCAGACCGCTGTCATCAATCTCTTCCAACATCGGGGAAGTTTCAACAGGCTCCTCTTCCTCTTCGGGTTCTTCTGGGAGAATTTCCCGGACTTCTTCGACCGTCTCTTCTGCCTGTAACGGAGACTGCGATTCAGGCTGCGGCTCTTCAACAGGAGGTGAGGTCTTAATCTCGTCGACTTTGATGTCGCCGGAATTGATCAAATCTTCGCCGAAAATCGGCTCCTGAGGAATCCTCGGAGGTGTCTTATCTTCGACTTTTTCATGACTTGCCGTCTCTTTGATGCGAAGCCAATACCAAACGCCGACGCCGCCGACCGCAAGGATCAGGACTATCGTTACCCCCATTCCAACCATATTCATCTTTCTTTAGCTAAATCCTGGACCCGCGGCCACGCTCGCCGCAGGCTACTACTTAAGACTCAATATTCTACAGGCTTATGAAGAAAACCACTGTATTACGAACTGATGCAATTTTGTTTTTCTCCGGGTTACCCACAGCGGTTCAAATCGTTTTGTCTTTCTTTTCGCGACCTTATAATTTGTGTCCTCTAATTAAACACATAGCGGAAAAATAATTTTCATGTCTACTGCTCCTAGCAAGAATCTTGAGACTTTCCCGAATCCTCAGCCAAATCGGGATTATTTAATTCACATTGAAATCCCAGAGTTCACGTCGCTTTGCCCGTTAACCGGGCAGCCCGACTTCGCCACACTTCTGCTCGATTACATTCCGGACCAGAAGAATGTCGAACTCAAGGCTCTGAAACTCTATATGTGGAGCTATCGTCAGGAAGGTGCTTTCCATGAGGCCATCACCAACAAGATCCTGGACGATCTCGTTGCAGCCACCTCCCCGCGTTTCATGAGACTTAAGGCTAAATGGTGGGTCCGCGGAGGCATCTACACGACAGTTGTTGCCGAATACCGTAAGGAAGGCTGGACACCGGTCAAGCCGGTTGAACTGCCAGAATTCGAATCAAACGATCCGACTCGCGGTTAATTCGATTTTTCCTCAGCGGCCCGTCATCGACGGGCCGTTCTTTTTTGCACCGCTTCATTTCGTAGTTTTCAAGCGCGGCAATTGCTTCTTCCTTCGCTAAAATTTTGTGGATATTCCAACGAGAAAGATCAGCAAACATGAATCCGCTGCTTAATACACTTCAGCCCTATCCCTTTGCGAAGCTGCGCAAACTTTTGGAGGGCGTAAAACTGCCGGAAGGACTCAAACCGATTTCCCTTTCCATCGGTGAACCGAAACATCCGGCGCCTGAAACCGTCAAACAATCTCTCTTCGATCATCAGGCCTTGTTTGAAAAGTATCCTCCGACAGGCGGTTACCCTGAGCTGAAAGAAGCGATTGGGAACTGGATTGAAAAGCGCTACGGCGTAAAACTCGATCCGGCTTCCCAAATCCTGCCGACCAACGGATCGCGTGAAGCTTTGTTTACACTGACCCAAGTTGTCATCGATCCGACTAAAGACCCGGTCGTCGTCACACCGAATCCTTTCTATCAAATTTATGAAGGCGCAACAAAATTAGCCGGTGCCGAGCCGTATTTTTGCCCGATGACAGCTGAGACAGGCTTCAAGCCTGACTATTCCACCGTACCGGAAGAAGTTCTAAAACGCACTCAGCTGCTGTTTGTCTGCTCTCCCAATAACCCGACCGGAACGGTACTTTCACTGGAAGATTGGAAGAGGCTTTTTGACCTTTCCGACAAATACGGCTTTGTGATCGGCAGCGACGAGTGTTACTCGGAAATTTATTTTGACGAAGACAATCCGCCTCTCGGCTCTTTGACCGCTGCCAAACTTTTGGGCAGAACTAACTTCGACCGCCTGATTGTCTTCTCGAGCTTGTCGAAGCGCTCCAACATCCCTGGCATGCGTACCGGTTTTGTTGCAGGTGACGAAAAACTGATTAAACCGTTCCTGCTCTACCGAACCTACCACGGCAGCGCAATGGGGGGCGCCGTACAGCACGCAAGTATTGCGGCTTGGAATGATGAAGAACATGTGCGGGAAAACAGACGCCTTTATGTCGAAAAATTCAAGGCGGCTGTTCCGCTTCTGAAACAAGCACTAGAAGTAGAAATGCCCGATGCAAGTTTTTACTTGTGGGCGAAAACGCCTATAGACGATAAACTTTATGCAAGACGGCTTTATGAGAAAAAGGGCATCACCGTTCTCCCGGGCAGTTTTCTTGGCCGAGAGGTCAACGGTGTCAACCCCGGGTCCGGCTACATCCGTATCGCTTTGGTTGCCACCGTGCCCGAAGTCACAGAGGCCGCTAAAAGAATTGCAGAATTTGACCCCTTTGAGGAATAACTATGGAAGCATTGAAGCAAATTATTGAAGAATCTTTCGGCCTTCGTCCCGAACACTTTCCGCCTGAAGTTCAAAACTCCGTCGATGAAGTCATCAAACTGCTTCAGCAGGGAAAACTTCGCGTCGCGGAAAAAATTGACGGCAATTGGGTCACGCACGAATGGATCAAAAAAGCCGTTCTTTTGAGCTTCCAGCTTTATCCGAACAAAATGGTCCGCGCCGGCGACCTGTCCTTCTTTGACAAGGTGCCCTCCCGCTTCGATCATTTTTCCGAGTCCGATTGGAAAGAATCCGGCATCCGCTGTGTTCCGACCGCAGTCGCCCGCCACGGCAGCTACATCGCTCCGAGTGTCGTGTTGATGCCCTCTTTTGTCAACATCGGTGCCTACATCGGCGAGAACACCATGGTCGACACTTGGTCCACAGTGGGCTCCTGCGCACAGGTCGGTAAGAACTGCCACCTTTCCGGCGGTGTCGGTATCGGCGGCGTGTTGGAACCTTTGCAGGCCTCCCCGACAATCATCGAAGACAACTGCTTCATCGGCGCCCGCAGCGAGATCGTCGAAGGTGTCGTTGTGGAAGAAAACAGCGTAATCTCCATGGGTGTCTTCATCGGACAAAGCACGAAGATTTATGACCGTACGACCGGCGAAATCCATCGCGGCAGAGTGCCTGCCGGTTCCGTTGTTGTCCCTGGAAGCCTGCCTTCTGCTGACGGCAAGTACAATCTTAACTGCGCGGTTATCGTTAAGCGCGTAGACGCCAAGACGCGTTCGAAGACAAGCATTAACGAACTTCTTCGCGACTAATTTTACGGGCCTTGAAATTTCAAGGCCCTTTCTTTAGAGCCTCTGTCTTTCCCGGCAGAGGTCTTCGCATTTTTTCTCTACTTCTGAATCTGAGAATGTTCAGCATGCAGCAAGACCCTCTTGAACTCACTAAAAAACTCATCGCTTGTGAATCCGTGACGCCTTCGGATGCAGGTTCTTTAAAGATCTTTGCCGATCTCCTCATGCGTTACGGCTTTATTTGCGAAGAGATTAATCGAGGAAACACAAAAAACCTGTGGGCAAAGTACGGTTCAGGATCTCCCGTATTTCTCTTTGCCGGACATGTGGACGTTGTGCCGCCGGGGGCGGACGGATGGAAGTTCCCGCCGTTTGAACCCACTGAAGACGAGGGCTTTTTGTACGGACGCGGCACTCAGGACATGAAAACCTCCGACGCTTGTTTTGCTGCGGCCGCTTGTGAGTTCGTATCCAAGCATCCGCAGTTCAAAGGAACCATTGCACTGCTGTTCACAAGCGATGAAGAAGGCGACGGCAAAGACGGCACCAAGTATGCACTTGAGGTTTTAGCCGAACGCGAAGCCGCACCTGATTTTTGCATCGTCGGAGAACCCAGCTGCTTCAAGCAGCTGGGCGACACTATTAAAAACGGGCGCCGCGGCTCTTTGAACGGCAAACTCACCGTTCGAGGCATTCAGGGACACGTTGCTTATCCAGAGAAGGTTAAGAATCCTATTCACAGCGCCGCACCTCTGCTTGCCGAACTCTCTCAAACCGTCTGGGATGAAGGTCTTCCTCCTTTCCCAGCTACTTCATTCCAAATCAGCAACATCCATGCAGGCACAGGAGCGGTCAATGTGGTTCCGGGTGAATGCATCATTACCTTCAACATTCGGTACAACCCCAAACACACCGCGGCGTCACTGGAGAAACAGATCGAAGACATGTGCCGAAAACATGATTTGGATTTCAAGATTGAATGGCAGGAAAGCGCCTCGCCGTTTTTCTCAGAAAAGCCTTACTTCAGAAACGAGCTCGCCCGGGCTGTTCAGGATGTGACCGGCATCAAACCTGAATTCTCAACTTCCGGGGGCACCAGCGACGGCAGATTTATTCGACAGTGGTGCCCCGAAGTTGTAGAGTTCGGACCGGTGAACGATCGCATACATAAGGTCAATGAGCGCATTCCGACAAAGGATATCGCCTGCTTATCTAAAATTTATTTCAGAATACTGGAACGCATTTTTTTAAGTGAACATGATGGAAACTAATACTGAACCGCTTAAAACCATCCGGGATTTCATTCGGTACTGCACGACGAGGCTTTATTCTTCTGAAGCCACATTCAATCACGGCTACCAAAATCCGGAAGAAGAAGCCGCGTTTTTGGTCCTCCGCACGCTCCGTATTCCGCTGGAGTACGAAGATAAATTCTTAGACGCCGCACTAACCAACAATGAACGGGAAACGGTATTAAATAACATTTCCCGCCGCTGCGACGATCTCGAACCGACAGCCTACATTACGAAAGAGTGGTGGCTCACAGGTTTCCCCTTCTACGTAGATGAGAGAGTCTTGATTCCCCGCAGCTACATCGCGGAACTGATCGAGAAAAATTTTGACGGTCTTCTTCCTGACCCTGCTCACATCCGCTCCATTTTGGATATGTGCACCGGTTCCGGCTGCTTGGCCATTCTGCTGGCAGAAAAGTTTCCTCAGGCCGAAGTCGATGCCGTCGATATCAGCAGCGAAGCACTAGAAGTGGCAGAAATCAATATCGCCGACTACGAACTCGAAAATCGTGTCTATCCGATTCAGAGCGATCTTTTCGAGAATCTGCAGAACACGAAATACGATCTCATTATTTCTAATCCTCCCTATGTCACCGAATCCTCGATGGAAGGACTGCCTCAGGAGTATCGTTACGAACCTTCTTTAGCCTTGGTCGCAGGAGCCGACGGCATGGATATCATCGACCGGCTGCTTAAAGAAGTTAAAGCGCACTTAAATGACAACGGTGTTTTAATCGTTGAACTCGGAGACGGAGCCGAAAACTTCAAGGAACGTTTCCCGAATATTGAGGTCACCTGGCTGCCGACTTCCGGCGGCAAAGATCAAGTCTTCATGATTAAGAAAGAACAGCTTCCCAATGCTTAGACTTCAGAATGTGAGCCTGGTTCGAGGCGTTAGAGTTTTATATAAAAACGTCAATCTCACGACTTCGGACGGAGAAATTATCGGATTGGTCGGGCCTAACGGTTCCGGCAAGTCCACCCTTTTCGCAGCCATTCTGGGCGAGCTTTCCACCGAGGACGGCGACATCCTTGCGCCTCCTTTGAACCGCATCTCGCACGTCGCTCAGCGTGTCGTCGAGACAGATCTTCCGGCTTTGGAGTACATTCTGGAAGGACATGCACCTTTGATGGAAGCTAGGGCAGAGGTCAAACGCGCAGAAAAAGCCGGCGACGATATGGCTTATGCGCAAGCCGTCGCCCATTTGGCCGAAATCAATGAAGGCGCTGTCGTCGCCAAGGCCGAAGAAATTCTCTACGGCCTGGGTTTCAAGCCCAATGACTCATCCCGCAAGGTCTCCGAGTTTTCCGGCGGCTGGAGAAACCGAATCGCGCTGGCCCGTGCGCTCATGCGTCCGGCCGATTTGCTTCTGCTGGACGAGCCGACCAACCATTTGGACATTGACTCGGTCATCTGGCTTGAAAGTTTCCTGAAGCAGCAGGAAGCCACCGTCATTGTCATTTCTCACGACAGAGAATTCCTGGATCGAATTGCAAAATCCATTTGGTCGGTTGAAGACAACACGATCAATCGGTACGGCGGCAACTACTCTCAGTTTGAGGTAACCAGAGCTCAAAAACTTGCGCTTCAGCAAGCCGCCGCTAAAGCTTACGAACGCACCGCGTCGCATCTCCAGGCCTACATTGATCGATTCCGCTACAAGGCCACGAAAGCTCGTCAGGCCCAGTCGCGAATCAAAATGCTGGAAAAACTTCAATCCGTCGAGCCTGTCTTGGCTAAGAACGAATGGAGGTTTTCTTTCCTGCAGCCGGAAAAAGTGCCTCAGCATTTAATCACCGCTGAAGGGGTTGCCTGCGGATACGAACCCGACCATCCCATCCTGACTCAAGTTAAATGCAATATTTCGGCAGGCGCTCGAATCGGTATCCTAGGCGTAAACGGCGCCGGGAAGTCGACGCTTGTGAAGACCCTCATCGGCGAGCTTAAACCTCTAGCCGGAGAAATCCGCTACGGACAAGGTCTGGAGATCGGCTATTTCGCTCAGCATCAGCTCAATGACTTAAGAGACGACGAGTCTCCTCTGCAGCATTTAACGCGCATTGCTCCTCCGAATATGCGCGAACTGGACTTGAGGAACTTCTTAGGCAAATTCCGCTTTTCCGGAGACCAGGCTCTTTCACCGGTCGGTCCCATGTCCGGCGGAGAAAAAGCCCGCCTCTCCCTGGCGCTTATCGCTTGGAACAAACCAAATCTTCTCGTGCTGGACGAACCGACCAATCACCTAGATATGGAAACTCGCGAGGCTCTAACCGTCGCCCTCTCCTCTTATGAAGGCGCCGTCCTCCTCGTCTCTCACGATCGTCATTTGCTCAGAGCCAGCTGCGACGAACTTTGGTTAGTTCGCGACGGCAAGCTCTCTGAATTTGACGGAGATTTGGATGAATATGCCGAAATTGTCTTAAAGGACAAGAAAGCGAGGAATGCGGCACCTGAAGATTCCGGGGCACCTGCTCCTGTGAATCGTAAGGAGCAGCGCCGAAACGAAGCTCAGGAACGTGCCCGCATCAGTGCCCTGTCTAAACCGCTCAAAAAAGAGCTCAGCAAGATCGAGAAAGAACTCGATTTAGCCAACAAAGAGAAGAGTGCTTTGGATCTCAAACTTGCTGACACTGATTTTTATCAAGGAAATCAGGAAGAGGTTGCAGAAGCCTTAAAACGTCACGGCGAACTCTCTTCCAAGATTGACGAACTCGAAGGCCGCTGGCTCGAAATTTCCGAAGAGCTTCAGAACATCAGTTCATCGAGCGATCTTTCTTAAGCCCAATCTCTAAAACTTCAATTCCTTCATCCCGGAGTTCTGAAACCTCTTCCGAGGTCGGAGTTCCGGTGATGAGGCGGTCCGGGGCGTCTCCTCTGTGAATGGAGCGAGCCTCATCGGCAAATCGATCCCCGACAAATTCGCTCTCATCCAGTATCTTTTTAACCGTTTTATAGACGGTATGCATTGCCTCCACGGTATTTTGCGGGACGTCCTTTTGTGTAGAAGAGGCCTGGATGTGGGGCGCAGAAAGGGCTCTCGAAATGACATTCGAATTACACACAGGACATGTGAAAAAACCGTTCTTTTTTTGTTCCTCAAAAGCTTCGATGCTGGGCACCATCGCCTCGAACGTATGTCCGTTTTCGCAAATAAAATTAAAAACTTTTAATCCCATCTTTATTTGGAAAAGTGAATAGTCCTCGCTTATAGGATAAAAGAAAAGGCGCCGATTTTCCACCGAAAAACATTGGGTTTTTCACCGAACTATTTGAAGTTAAAAGACAAATACGGGGAGAAATCTGCGACTCTAAAAGCGTGTTCACAAATATAAACATTTCCCTTTCAAAGTAATTTCCTCAACTCGTTTGACAAGTCAAAAAAGCCTCTGTATAGTGCAACTTCTGTCGCGGGAGTAGCTCAGTTGGTAGAGCGCAACCTTGCCAAGGTTGAGGTCGCGAGTTCGAGACTCGTCTCCCGCTCCAATTTTCAGTTATCTGATGTTGGCGCGATAGCAAAGCGGTTATGCACCGGATTGCAAATCCGTTGAGAGCGGTTCGACTCCGCTTCGCGCCTCCAGTGACGCGGGAGTAGCTCAGTTGGTAGAGCGCAACCTTGCCAAGGTTGAGGTCGCGAGTTCGAGACTCGTCTCCCGCTCCAA
>OHAM01000633.1_pt1 | contig 24857 bp, 19 predicted proteins | sample 1577161 | NCBI WGS metagenome assembly OHAM01 (sample SAMEA3541583, study PRJEB24748) | human gut metagenome | biome: human gut; feature: human-associated habitat; material: faeces | place: China | collected 2012
AACTATGGGAACAAATGCCGTATTTTCGGGCTTTTTCAGCCTTTTCGGTCACGGCGACCAACTTTATGAACTCAATCACTTTCGTGATGAATCATCTGATATCCATTTAACTATGAGAACATCGTACGCGAAATGTACTTATATAGAATAACAAAAATCTCGCAAAATAGCAAGTCCTACGATTCTGCAAATTTTGCCGTTCCCTGCATCCAGATCTGTCCCTTAAAGCGGCGTCCTACCTTTGGCTCGCCCATCAGATCCTTCTGGGCAATTCCTACATGGAAAAGCATATCGCTGCAGCTGATAGTCAGGTCATAAACCATTTCACCGCTTACCCGGTTTTCCCTGATCTCAATCCCGGTGATCTCACCGATAATAGAATACTGGTCACATTCGATGCCGCAGGGCATGAAGCTGGAGTCCACAATAGAGTACAGATCTTCCTTCATGGCACGTCTGGAAACCTGGGAGTACAGATCAATGTCCTCAATTGTCAGCGTTTCCATGGCATCTTCATCGCCTTTCTTCGCTGCCTCTAACAGGTTATTGCGGTCTCTTGCCGCCACCTTCGCCATCTCAATCTGCTTTCTGGTTTTGTGAAGTGGAAGCAGAACCTTCCCCTCAATAGCCAGACCGGTCAGATTCACAGATTCTGTCGTCCGAGGCATACGCTTTGCCTTGCGCTCACGGTACTCATAACAGTTTCCCAGATAGAAAATCAGAGAGATTCCAACACGGTATTCATCGAGCAATCCCGCGTAAGTCTCTTTTTCCGTATGCCGCTGAATCGAGCAGTCCGTTGTAGAAGAAACATCCGAGGAATTCAGATAAGGATAGTAATATTCGCACTGAAAGGCGCCCTCTTCATCCATCTCACCCATCATGACAATTCCCATACCAGGTGCCACCTCAGCCCGCAGTTCACAGAGATTGGTTTCTTCATCCAACTGGATCCGGCGCCATTTGGCAGATGGGATCAATGATGCCAGAAGCTTTTCGATATCACGCTTTTTTCTATATGTGCTAAAGCCAATGCTTCGCAGAAATTTATGCATATGCTCACCTTCTAAACCGTCTAATTTGAAAGGGCGAAGAAATTCTCCGCCCTTTCTTTACGCCTCATTATACATGATAGCAATGCAGTTTTCAATTATTACATACATAAATTACAGTATTTGAAAATTTCATGTTTTTCACATTTTCCATCCTGCCCAAATTCGCAATTGTTTTTTTATGCATTATGCTATATAGTAAAATCATTATCATACTCTGATGAAAACTGATAAGAGGAGGCACACAATTATGAATCAGCATATCCGCACCATCGCCATTCTGGGCGCAGGCGCAGTAGGTTCCTACCTGGTTATGGGACTTTCCGACAAGTATAAAGAAAATCTCTGGGTCATCGCAGATGGGGAACGAAAAGACCGTCTCGCCAAAAATGGCCTGAATATCAATGACAAAGTCTATTCTCTTCATATAAAAACACCGGCCGAAGCCCATGGTGTGGATCTTCTGTTTGTCTGTACAAAATACACCCAGCTTCGCGATTCTCTGCCGGATATCGAGACCATCACTGATAAACATACCATGGTGGTCAGCCTCCTAAACGGTGTCGACAGTGAGGAGCTCATTGGTCAGCGCATCGGCATGGAGCATATGATTTACTCTCTGATCCGCATTGCCTCCCATCGAATCGGAAATTCCATTCATTTTTCACTTCCAAAAGGCTACAACGGAATCTACATCGGAATCCCGAACCAGCCTGCCTGCCAGGATCCAAGGCTTGCTGCTATTGCGGAGATTTTTGCTGACACACCGGTTACTCTTCATTTAAGTGATGATATCCTGCTAGATATGTGGGATAAATTCGGCTTAAATGTTTCCCGCAATCTGCCTCAGGCCATTCTTGGTGTCGGCATCGGAGTTTATGATGACAGCATCTATGCAGATGCCATTATGCGCAGAATGCGCCATGAGGTTGTCCTGGTAGCCAATGCAAAGGGCATTCCCTTAACAGATGAATTTAAAGCCGCCAAATGGCTTCCGTCCCAGCGCTATTCCACCCTGCAGGATCTTGATGCACACCGACATACCGAGATTGATATGTTTTCCGGTGCCCTGATCCGCATGGGAAAAGAGGTTGGCGTGGAATGCCCTTATAATGAAATGACTTACAATCTGATCAAAGCACTGGAAGAAAAGAACGACGGAAAATTTGATTATTGATCTGTGTTTAATTCTTCCGGATATATCTGTTTTCCGAATTCAAAGGCTTTTTGCAGATAACCTGTGCGTTCAATCTTTGGTTCGCCGTTGGTGTTTCCGCAGCCGCCTGCTAACAGCATGCCTTTATCATGAAAACCTATATAATTCACCACCGCAAGACGATAGAAGGATACCGCCTGCTCAAAAGCCCAGCAGGAAAAAACACGTTACCAAATTCATAACAAAAGAAAATGAAGAGGAGAAGCCGCGTGTGTTTGCGGCCTTTCCTCTTCATCCTGATCCATAGCAACTATAACAAATGACTGTTATTGATGATGATCACACCATCTTCCATTTTTTCAATATTCGCTTTTCCGATGATGCCCCTCTGGATTTTCAGTATATCCGTCTAATACCACCATTCTCATAAGCCCAGAATCCCCATTTAATTCTACTCTGCAATTTTTCTCTTCAAATATTCGATACTGCAATCATACACCTGATTTTTCCATGAAACCGAACTAAATTGATGATTGGATCCTGGAATAATCTCAAGTTTTACATGCTTTCCATACAGATCCAGATATGGTCCAATTGCATAAACCGGCACCTTTTCATCTAACTCTCCATGAACCAACAAAACTTCCTTTTCATATCCTGCAGCCCGCTTAACAATATCAAGCTTACGCATCTGGCTCAGGAACTCACTGGACATCATTAATCCTCCGATATCGTAAGTCTCTTTATAACTGCCCGGAATCGCATGCACTCTGCTGCTGATATCATAATATGCCACATTGCCAGGTGCCCACATAATTGCTCCCTTGGGCTGTAATTCCGGAATGATATTTGAAACAATTGCTCCGCCAAGGCTGTGTCCTACCGGATAAAGATTATCCGGATCACACCAGCTCTGTTCTTTTGTCCAATTATAAATTGCCTTTGCCTGCTCAATCTCATCCAGATAACGCATCTCAGAAAAATCGCCGTCACTCTCTCCACAACCGTAAAAATCAAATTTCACACAGGCAATTCCGTTTTCCACACACTTTCTTGCAAAAAGCTCATGTAGCCTCATAATACCAATCCGGTCCACGCAGAATCCATGGTAAAAACACACGGTTGGGAATGGCCCGTCTCCCTCTGGAGTTCTGACATCTCCGCGAATCAATTTTTCATCGACCATTAATTCTACATTCATAAACATATCGCACTCTCTCCTTTTTATCCGTTATATACATAGCCAAGCAGTTTCGGCAGGAACATGGTAATCTGTGGGAATATGATCAAAAGCGCAAGAAGCAGATATAATACCAGAATCATCGGAAGCGTATCCTTAAAAATTTCCTCAAAAGTTGTGTTGGAAACTCTCTGCGCTACAAACAGATTGCCTCCCATTGGCGGTGTGATCATGCCAATACAAAGGTTGATCACCATGATAATTCCAAAATGAAGCGGATCATAACCAATTGCAATCGCGATCGGTGCAAAAATCGGTCCAAATAATACAATGGAAGAAATCGTATCCAGAAACATACCAATAATCAGTAACGCAATATTGATCATCAGCATGATCAGTGCCTTTGAAGATGTTACAGAAAGCATCCACTGGGTCACCATAGTCGGCACGCTGTTCATAGTCAGAATACGGCCAAAGGTATTCGCCGCACCAAACAGTACCATAATGGTTGCTGAGGTAATTGTCGCGTCAAACATAGCCTGACAGAAACGCTTCCAGGTCAACTGATGATACACAAATACCGCTACAATAATTGAATAAACCACACCGATTACGGCAGATTCGGTCGGGGTAAACACACCGGAATAAATACCACCAAGAATAATGATCGGCATCAGAATTGCAGGGATCGCGTCTTTCAGCACTTTTGCTTTTTCCGCGGCGGTTTTTGCCTGCGTTTCTCTTCCCTTATATCCACGCTTCTTACTGGTAAAATAGTTATAGATCATCAATGCAACACCCATTAAAATACCAGGAATGATGCCGGCAATGAACATATAAGATACAGAAACGCCAATAGTGACACCATACATGATCATGGGAATGGACGGCGGGATAACCGGACCAATGGTACTGCCTGCCGCGATCAGTGCGCCGCTATAGCCTTTGGAGTAACCCTGGGATACCATAGCTCCGATCATAATACCGCCTATAGCTGCAGCTGTTGCCGGACCGGAACCGGAGATTGCAGCAAAGAACATAGAAGCAACAATCGCTGCCATACCAAGACCTCCAGGCATGTTTCCTGTCATCATTTCCGCTACATCAACCAGCTTTTTTGCGATTCCGCCATACTCCATCAAGCTTCCGACCAGCATAAAAAACGGAATTGCCATCAAAGAAAACGAATCCATACTGGTCACCATGGACTGGGCCAGCATCTGAATCATATTGCCTCCTCCGCCCAATACAAATGTAGCCACACAGCTCAATCCCAAACTCACCGCAATGGGAACAGTTCCGATCAGGCACACAAACAATACCCCTAACATTGTTCCTATCATACGTTTATCCTCCTATTCCTGTTCTGTACCTCGAAATTCCCCTACACGCCTCTGGATGATGCGAATACTCATTCCCGCCATGCCCAGCACTCCGGCAAGATACATAATCCACTTCGGTACTAGCGGAAGAGCGGATAATACCTGACCCTGGTTTTTCACCAATATCATGACACCAAAAATCTGCCAGGACAGATAAAAACCGTAAATCACTGCCACAATATCTCCAAGTAAATAAATAATTTCAAATATTTTGGGATTCTTCTTAAACGCAAGAGATAATGCCGTAACGCGCATATGTGCGTTAATCATGCCGGCCCAGCTAATCCCGGCAAAAGAAGTCCATACCAGAAGCAGCCTTGCAAGCTGTTCGCCCCAAGAAAGCGTAAAATTAAACACAAATCGCGTCACTACATTCAGCGCAATAATCACTGTCATTACAAGAAACATACTCACAATCATGTACTTTTCTATCTGATTATAAAAAGGTACTTTTTTTCTGTTTTCTTCCATTCTGTTCTCCTTATAACATAGGCTGCCGATCTCCGGTAACCCTGATTCCGACAGCCTGACTGATAAATTATTTTACATATTTCTGGTTGATCTCATTGACCTGGCTGATCAAATCTTCTCCAATTTCCGGACCATACTTATCATAAACCGGCTGTGCCGCGTCTTTGAATGCCTGACGTTCCTCATCAGTCAGTGTGATTACGACGTTCGTTCCGTTATTTCCGATCTTTTCTTCAAGTTCAGCCTCATTGCTTGCAGATAATTCACGTTCATAGGTTACCATCTCGTTGACACATTCCCGGATCAGCTTCTGATCAGACTCGCTGAGGGAATCCCACCATGTTTTGGATGCCAGAAGTGGGCTGGTATCGTAAATATGGCCGGTCTTGATGATGTATTTCTGTACTTCATACAGTCTGTTTCCGTCAATATTCGCAAATGGATTTTCCTGTGCGTCCATGGTTCCGTTCTGGAGAGCGGTGTAAAGCTCAGAGAATGCCATCGGAACAGCAGATGCGCCTAATGCATTAAAATGATCAATATGCATCTGGTTTTCCATAACACGAATCTTTAAGCCCTTCATGTCCTCCGGCTTATGGATCTCCTTGTTTGCTGTCACATGACGCCAGCCGGTTGCCAACCATGCCATTCCCTCAAATCCTGCCGGCTGCAGATTTTCAAAAATTGTCTGTCCAACATCTCCGTCCAGCACTTCTTCTGCTGCTTCGTTAGACTGGAACAGATACGGAAGATCCAAAAGCTTGGTTGTCTCTGTAAATGCTCCCAGAAATGCTACTGACGAAATAGCCATTTCCAGAGTTCCCATCTGAAGCTGCTCTAATAACTCCGTATTATTGCCAAGAGCAGATGCAGGAAATACATTTACCGTGATCCTGCCTCCGGTCTTTTCGTTCAGCATATCACCTAATTTTTTTGATGCCACATCAATCGGTACACCTTCCTGACTTACATGGGCAATTTTAATTGTAATCTTATCCCCCTGTGTGTAATCCGTACCATCTGACGTATCCTGTGAAGCAGCTGCATCAGTCGTTTCTTCTTTTGTTTCTGCAGCGGCCTGACTCTGCTCGCTTCCCTTCCCTGCATCTGCAGAAGTCTGAGAACTGCCGCCGCATCCTGCTACAGATAAAGCTGTCAGGGATACTGCTGATGTAAGCGCAATCAGTTTCTTAAATGTTTTCTTCATGTTGTAACCTCCCGTTTCTTACTGACCTTGTTTCCTGTTTCGAATGTGCCTTAAGTATAGCAATAGGCATATTTAAAAACAATATTGGTCAGATATAACAAGCTCTCTGCTTTTTTGTATTTTCAGCACACCATATTTATATGTGCTGAAAATTACTTCCGTATTCCAGGGTGATTTTTATGCTTTTTCAGCATTTTTCCAGTCTTTATGTGTTGATTCGATAATTTTTCTTTTTTAAGATTGTATCTCGTGCACATTTCCGATCTTTTCATTCAATGTTATACTTCCTGTATAAGGAGGTCATACCATGTACTTAAGTGATTTAAATCTCCAGTTTTTAATCAGCAACATTCAGACTGTATGCAATAAAACCATTTTGATTGCCAGTCCTTCCTGGCAGGCACTTAGCTGTACTCACACCGATGTTACTTCCTATACACAGGATGTTCTCACCTACTGTATCGCAACCAATGACCCAAACAAGGCCGCACAACACTTCGGAATCACCATTACACCTTTTTACGTGGAAGAAACCCTGGTCTGTTACTTTCTGATCTTTGACAAAAATAGTGTTCAGCTATCTGCTTATTTAAAAACGCTGACCAGCCTTCTTATTGCTCCGCAGATATCAGATCGGCACAGCCAAATGGCCAACACCCGAAGTATTCTGGTAAATCAGCTCTCCAACATCCACCAGGGAATCTCGGAAATTGAACCGATCATGAAGGATTTCGACTACCGCTATAACTGTCCACGCTGTGCCATCCTTCTTGAAATCGCACATCAGAACAAACATGCCTTCAGCTATAAATTTGATTCTTCCGAGACCGCAATAGAGAGCCTAATCACCAGTCACTCCCTCTATTCAAAAGATGATATTTTCGGATTTTTAAGTTCAGAACGATATGTGATCTACAAAGACACTCAGAACCTTTGTGAATCTGACCGGCCAGACATGCTTTCCGGCTATGCAGACTCCATTGTAAAAGATATGAAGAAACAGCAGGGAATCCTTTTGCATGCAGGAATCGGAAGTACTTATGAAGATCTTCCAAATTTAAGAAACAGCTATCTTGAGGCACTGTTTCTCATTACAAATTATGACTATCTCAATGCAGATGCCGCGCTGAGTCTCCAAATCAAAAACTATATATTTGAATTTCTGGCCAGCCGAATTTCCCCTGGTTACTGGAACAGCCGTTTTCATGTTCTATCCCAACAGCTTTCCACTCAGCCACTTTTACTGGAAACAGCTATTGAATTATCCAGGCATGATCAGAATCTTTCCCGAACTGCAGAAAGCCTGGGGCTGCATCGTAATACCATGCTACAGCGGGCCGCCAAATTAAAAAATGTAACCGGCTTAAATCCGGCACAAAATGATTTTGACCGCATGACACTCCGGGCATTTGCCCTGCATGTCAATCAGAAGATCACTCTGCAGGCTGGCATTGTCATTCAGCCGAATTCCGTGCTTCATCAGGGTATGCAGAAAATGGCGGATCTGGTCAGTAAAAATTCTGGAGGTGCAATCAATATCAACATCCACACACTCTCCATTTCCGGAAACAATGACCACCTGTTCGAGATTCTCCGCTCCGGCTCTATCGACTTTATCGTTGCAGCCACTGGTGTAATGAACCGTTTTACCAATAACCGCTCAAAGGTACTGGATTATCCATTTCTGTTCCATTCCAACTCAGAAGCGAAGTACCTCTTGAACAGCCTCATTCTGCAGGAAATCGAACCTTATCTGGACACCATCGGCGTAAAATGCCTGAACATCTGGTCCATGGGCTGGCGGTATCTGACCTCCAAAGAACCGATCCATACACCACAGGATCTGGCCGGTCGGAAAGTTCGGGTCATGTTTACGGAAGCCCTGGACGAATACTATCGCAGTATGGGAGCCATTCCCATTAAAATGAACTACAACGATGTTAAGGATGCCCTCCATGCCGGCATTATCGAATGTCAGGAAAATCCATACAGCAACACGCTCGGTATGAAATTTTACGAAGAGCAGACTTATATCACTCGCCTGAAATATTATCTGAGTACCGAGGCTCTCTATGTATCCAAAAACACTTGGAGTAAGCTGTCCACAGAACAGCAGAACGTAATCCAGTCAGCAGCCCTGGAAACCACAAACTGGATTTTTCAAGAACAGCAGGAGGTTATTAACCAGAACTGTAAGAGAATTCTTACCCAGGAAAAAGGCATGAAAATCATAGAAGTAACCCCAGAAGAGACCAAACAATGGAAAGAATTTGCAAAAAACATGTATGACACCTTCCCGCATCAAGATCTGTTATCCAAAATCGCACAGCTTAGAAAGGAGTATTATGCAGGAAAATGAAATGCTGAAGCTTTTTCAGGCCATCCGTGAGATATTTCCAGAAAGCTTTCTTCAGCTTCTGGACAAAAATAACCACATAATCCAGGAGACGCCCCGATCGGAATATTACCCGGATGAACCGGTTTCCTACAGCGGGTTCAAAGAAATTGTATCATTAAAAAATGCCCAGGGAGAAGCTTTTTATAAGCTTACCTTTCCGATTGCTCCTATCTACATGCTGCGCCTGCTGATTCCTGCAGCCAAAACAGAAGATGTCTTTACCTCCGCTAAAATGACAGAATCCATTATCCAGCTATTTCAGGCCAAACCGGCCAGAAAAGCTCAAACCTCCCGCCAGAGCGACATGGCGCTTTTGCTGGATCATCTTCTTCATCCGACTTCCACCGAGGATCATACCTATACTGCATTGCTGGCTGCCGAACTGGATCTGGATATGTCACTCCCCCGGGCAGTCTGCCTTTTACAGTTTCAGGCCCCGGATGGTATGTCCCCCTCTGCCAAAGCGGCAGCAGCCCAGGCCTTTTTCCAGATGGTTCGGCACTTTATCTCCTCTGCCGGGAATCAGGATATTCTGGGAAACTTTGGTTCCAGCGAAATCATCCTGTGCCATGTGATGGCAGAAGAAGCCCCGATGCTTTTCTTTGATAATCTTTATGACTATCTGAAAAAGAATTCAGTGTTCCATTGTTCCATCGCGGTGGGACTGACAGTCAATAACCTGAATGATTACGCGTCCAGCTTTTCCTCCGCAAAATCGGCCTTCCGCTATGCATCCAGCCAGAGCGCCTCACAGAAAAACATTTATTTTGTAACGGCCTTTCTTGCAGAGCACCTGGTCTATCAGCTTCCGGAAACCCTGTTTGAGCACTTCTTCCAAGCAGAACTGTCCTACCTTGAAAGCAATGCGACAGCTGTAAAAACCATTCAGGCTCTGGTCAAAAACAACATGGATCTTGTATCCTCTGCGGAAGATCTCTTTATTCACAGAAATACCATGGTATTTCGTTTGAACCAGCTTAAAAAGTCTCTGAATCTCAATCCGCTTCACAAAGATAATGACCGTTTTAAACTGATTCTTCTGTATCATTATTATAGAAAAATACATTCTGCAAACACATCTGCAAAGGAGGCTTTATGAACAAACCCTACTCTTTTCCATATGGAAAAACAACTCAGACTGCCAGTCTTCCAGAAACCTGTATTCAAGCTGTCATCGAATCCGATCTGTCTTCTTACAGGCCACCTCTGGGACCGGAGGAAACCGTCAAATATGCACTGGCAAATCCACATGATACCACCGAGCTTTCTGTTCTCGCCAAGGGCTGCAAAACCGTTACGGTCATCACCTCTGACCACACCCGCCCCATGCCCAGCCAGATCACGATGCCGCTTCTTCTACAGGAAATCCGAAAGGGCAATCCGGATGCACAAATTACCATTCTGATTGCTACCGGCTGTCACAGAAAAACTACACAGAAAGAACTGACAGAACGATTTGGTGAGACCATCGTCAAGCAGGAACACATTGTCGTCCATAATTGTGATGAAGGCCCATTCTGCCAGATTGGTACCAGTCCTAGCGGCAACCATATCGAACTAAACCAAATTGCCTGTGAAGCAGATCTGCTGATTGCTGAGGGATTTATTGAGCCGCATTTCTTTGCAGGTTTCTCTGGCGGCCGAAAAAGCATCCTTCCTGGTGTTGCCTCCAGAAAAACCATTATGTACAATCATGCGGCCTGCAATATTCATGATCCTCATTCCATCTCAGGCATTCTGGAAGGAAATCCTGTTCATGAAGATATGCTCTTTGCTGCCAAAGCTTCTGGAATCCGCTTTATCCTGAATGTGATCCTGAACCAGAATAAGGAAATTATCGGCGCAGTAGCCGGTGACATTGATACAGCCCATAAAGCCGGCGTTGCCTTTTTATCTTCTATGTGCCGCCGCAAACCAGTTTTCTCAGATATTGTAATCACTTCCAACGGCGGCTATCCTCTTGATCAGAATATCTACCAGAGTGTCAAGGGAATGACCACAGCTGCTGCCTCCTGCAAAAAAGGTGGTGTCATTATTATGCTTTCCAGCTGCTGTGACGGACATGGCGGTCAGGATTTCTTCCAGACCTTTGCCCGTGAGCCAGATACCAAGAAAATTCTCGATGACATACTTTCCCGCGCACAGACTGAAACGATTCCGGATCAGTGGCAGTCCCAGATTTTCTCTCAGATTCTTCTGGACCACACTGTAATTCTGGTAAGCGATGCTCCCAGAGAGGTGGTAGAAGCCCTGCACCTTATTTATAGCAATTCTCTTTCCGATGCCTTTTGTCAGGCCATCGAAATTTTGCATAAACCGGAACCTTCCATCACCCTGATTCCTGATGGCGTTTCTGTCATTTTAAGCTGATTATCTTTTTCCATCAAAGACCATTTCTAACTGAAATAAAAAATCCCACAGGATCTGGGCAGACTGCCCGGTCCTGTGGGATTTTTTATATCTTTGTTTTAACTCAAATCAGATTTTACACAATACCCTGTGCGATCATAGCATTTGCAACCTTTTCGAATCCTGCAATGTTTGCGCCTGCCACATAGTTGCCCTCTGCGCCATAGCGTTTTGCAGCATCATCAACCTTTGCGAAAATGCCAACCATGATGTCATGCAGCTTTGCGTCAACCTCCTCAAAGGTCCAGGACAGTCTCATGCTGTTCTGGCTCTGCTCCAGGCCGGATACTGCAACACCGCCTGCGTTTGCAGCCTTACCAGGCATGAAGAGGATCTTCTTCTCTACGAACAGGTCGGTAGCTTCTCTGGTGGACGGCATGTTTGCACCCTCTGCTACTGCGAAACAGCCGTTTGCGATCAGAGCCTTTGCGTCATCCAGATTCAGCTCGTTCTGGGTTGCGCACGGAAGAGCGATGTCACACGGAATGGTCCAGATGCCCTTGCCCTCCGTATATTTTGCAGTCGGAACAGCGTCAACGTACTCTTTGATTCTGCCGCGACGACCTTCCTTGATCTCTTTTACAACATCCAGCTTGATGCCGTCCGGATCATATACATAGCCGTTGGAATCACTCATAGCAACAACCTTAGCACCAAGTGCCTGAGCCTTCTGTACTGCGTAGATTGCTACATTACCGGAACCGGATACCAGAACAGTCTTGCCGGCCAGCTCTTTGCCATTGTGCTTTAACATCTCATCCAGCATGTAGATCAGGCCGTAACCAGTTGCCTCAGTTCTTGCCAGGGAACCGCCGAAGGTCAGACCTTTACCGGTCAGAACGCCCTCGTACAGACCGGTAATTCTCTTATACTGTCCGAACAGGAAGCCAACCTCTCTTGCGCCTACGCCGATATCACCAGCCGGGCAGTCAGTATCTTTGCCGATGTGACGGTACAGCTCAGTCATAAAGCTCTGGCAGAATGCCATAACCTCACGATCAGATTTGCCCTTCGGATCGAAGTTGGAACCACCTTTACCGCCGCCCATAGGAAGACCGGTCAGGGAGTTTTTCAAAGTCTGCTCGAAACCTAAGAATTTTAAGATGCTCTGGTTTACGGACGGATGGAGACGAAGACCTCCCTTGTACGGTCCGATTGCGCTGTTGAACTGTACACGATAGCCCTTGTTTACCTGTACATTGCCCTTATCATCTACCCACGGAACCTTGAAGGAGACAATTCTCTCCGGCTCTACAAAACGCTCCAGGATACCAGCCTTGCGGTATTTCTCCTCGTTTGCGTCAATAACCAGTTTTAAGGAATCCAGAACCTCTTTTACTGCCTGATGGAATTCCGGCTCGCCCGGGTTCTGGGCTACTACTCTCTCATAGATCTCATCTACATAAGACATAACTTTTCTCCTCCTTGAGTTATCATCTTTCTCTGAAAAAGACAATAGGGCACCGCCAATATCGGCGGAGCCCCTTTGCTCTTTACGTATCGTAGAAATTATAGCAAGTTAAATTGCTAAAGTCAATCCCTTCATTTTGAAACTTTTATTGCGAAAAATCATGGCAGATATGCACCTAATTCATATTTTGATTAAGTAGAAGCAGGAAAATTACGATTGTGCAGCGATTTTCTCAGCTAATTCCTGTAAGTACATCCACCGGTCCATCTTTTCTTCCAGCAGTGCTTCTTTCTCTGCCTTCTCTGTCATGAGCTGGTTCAGCCTGCCGTAATTGGTAGCGGACTCCGCGATCTGACCATCCAGTGTCTCGAGATCTGCTTCCAGACCTGCAATCTCGTCCTCGATAGTGTCCCACTCCCGCTGCTCCTTGAATGAAAATTTCAGCTTCTTCTGGTGAGCTCTGCCCTCCTGGGAAGATTTTTTTGCGGCACCGCCGCTTTCACTGTCCCCATCGGCAGCTCCTGCATTTCCAGTGCTGTCGCGCCCTGCTGCACCCTTGCCGCCAGCAGTTCCGCCAGACAGCTCCGGATGCTTCATCAAATATGCCGCCTGGTAATCCGTAAAGCCGCCCTCATACTGCACCACCTTTCCGTCACCCTCAAAGGCAAAGATCCTGCGCACCATGCGGTCCAGGAAATACCGGTCATGGGATACGGTGATAACAATGCCCTGGAAGCTGTCCAGATAATCCTCCAGGATCGTCAGGGTGCGGATATCCAGATCGTTGGTCGGCTCGTCTAAAAGCAGCACATTCGGCGCATCCATCAGGATCCGCAAGAGATACAGGCGTCGTTTCTCTCCGCCTGAGAGACGGCTGATGGTGGTATACTGCACACTGCCAGGAAACAGAAAACGCTCCAGCATCTGGGAAGCGCTGATACTTCCGTCCTTCGTCTGCACATACTCTGCCACGTTGCGGATGTAGTCGATGACCTTCAGGCTCTCATCCATCGCCTCATTCTCCTGCGAGAAATAGCCGATCTTGACCGTCTGTCCGATCTCGATGGTTCCGGAATCCGGCTGTACCCATCCGGCGATCATCTTCATGAGCGTAGATTTTCCGCTTCCGTTCGGACCGATAATACCGACACGGTCATTTTTCAGAAAGATGTAGGTAAAATCCTTTAACAGAACTTTATTCCCATATGCCTTGCAAAGATCCTTCACCTCTACCGTAGTACGGCCCAGACGGCTGGAGATGGACTCCATCTCCACCTCTTTGTCAAACTCCGGCGCGTCCATGTCCCGCAATGCCTCATAGCGCTGGATGTGAGCCTTCTGTTTGGTGGAGCGGGCTCTTGCGCCGCGCTGCATCCAGGCAAGCTCTGTCCGCAAAATGGTCTGACGCTTACGCTCAGAAGCCACAGCCATATCCATGCGCTCAGCCTTCAACTTGACAAAGCCCTCATAATTGGTCTGATAGCTGTAAAGCTTTCCCTTATCCAGCTCTACAATGCGGTTGGTCACGCTGTCCAGGAAATACCGGTCATGAGTGATCATCAGCAGTGCTCCCCGGAATTTCTTTAAATACTCCTCCAGCCAGTCTGCCATCTCACTGTCCAGGTGGTTTGTCGGCTCGTCCAGGATCAGAAGATCTGCCGTGGAAAGCAGTACACTGGTCAGCGCCACACGCTTTCTCTGTCCTCCGGAAAGATGTTCCACCTTCTCGTCAAAATCATAGATTCCAAGCCGTGTCAGGATATTTTTTGCACTGGCCTCGATCTCCTCCCGGGAGGAAAAATGCGGCTCATCCCGGTTATCCCGCACAATGGCATCCAGCACGGTGTCTCCTGCGGTAAATGCCGGGATCTGCGGCAGATAGCGGATATAAAGATTCCTGCGGCGCACCACAGAGCCGTCATCCGGCTCTTCCAGCCCTGCTGCAATCTTAAGAAGCGTGGATTTACCAGTGCCGTTGATACCGATAAGACCCACCTTCTCACCCTCATTGATGCTGAACGCCGTATCATCAAACAGCAGGCGCTCCGTATAAGATTTTGTCAGATGTTCGATTGTAATTAAACTCATAAAACCTCCATAAGACGCAATTTCCTGTGAAATGAAAAAGGACGGTCCCCTTCGATCCCCTCCGGGTCGCTTAAAGGACTGCCCTTTGTTATCTTTTTAGTCTTCGTCTTTCTCCTCAACTGAGAATACAAAACGCTTTCTGGCCATCTCATCGCTCTCAAGGTACTCGTCGTAGGTAGTGATCTTATCGATCAGCTTGCCGTTTACGATCTCCATGATGCGGTTTGCGGTGGTCTGTACGATCTGATGGTCACGGGAAGAGAAGATCAGAACACCCGGGAATTTGATCAGACCGTTGTTCAGCGCAGTAATGGACTCCATATCCAGATGGTCAGTCGGCTCATCTAACATCAGCACATTGGCGCCGGAGATCATCAGCTTGGAAAGCATGCAGCGAACCTTCTCACCACCGGAAAGAACGCGGACCTTCTTCACGCCATCCTCACCTGCAAACAGCATACGGCCAAGGAAACCACGTACATAAGTTACATCCTTTTCCGGAGAATACTGGGTCAGCCAGTCTACGATGGTATCATCGCTGTCAAACTCAGCGGTGTTGTCCTTCGGGAAGTAGGACTGGGTAGTAGTCAGGCCCCACTTGTAGGAACCCTCATCCGGCTCCATCTGACCAGACAGGATCTGGAACAGAACGGTTTTTGCACGCTCATTCGGTCCTACCAGTGCAACCTTATTATCGCGAGTCAGGGTAAAGCTGATACCATCTAAAATCTTTTCACCGTCAATGGTCTTTGATAAGTTCTCAACGGTCAGAACCTCGTTTCCGATCTCACGGAACGGGCGGAAATCGATGTACGGATACTTACGGCTTGACGGACGGATGTCGTCTAACTCGATTTTCTCCAGAGCACGTTTTCTGGAGGTAGCCTGCTTGGATTTGGAAGCGTTTGCGGAGAATCGCTGGATAAACTCCTGCAGCTCTTTGATCTTCTCCTCTTTCTTGCGGTTTGCTTCCTTCATCTGTTTTACCATTAACTGGCTGGATTCATACCAGAAATCGTAGTTACCTGCGTACAGCTGGATTTTTCCGTAGTCGATATCTGCGATATTGGTGCAGACCTTATTCAGGAAGTAACGGTCATGGGATACCACGATAACGGTATTCTCAAAGTTGATCAAAAACTCCTCCAGCCATGCGATCGCATCCAGATCCAGATGGTTGGTCGGCTCGTCGAGAAGCAGGATATCCGGGTTGCCGAACAGTGCCTGCGCAAGCAGAACTTTGACCTTTAACGCACCGGTCAGGTCCTTCATAAGATTGTAGTGATACTCGGTATCAACTCCCAGGCCGTTTAACAGGTTGGCTGCGTCAGATTCAGCCTCCCAGCCATTCATCTCTGCAAACTCTCCCTCTAACTCTGCTGCCTTGATTCCGTCCTCATCAGAGAAATCCGGTTTCATATAGATAGCGTCCTTCTCTTTCATAACATCATACAGACGCTTGTTTCCCATGATAACGGTATCCAGTACGGTGTACTCGTCGTATTTAAAGTGGTCCTGCTGCAGGAAAGACAGACGCTGGCCCTGGGTGATCACAACATCACCGTTGGTCGGCTCTAACTGTCCGGATAAGATTTTTAAGAAGGTAGACTTTCCGGCTCCGTTCGCACCGATCAGGCCGTAGCAGTTTCCCTCGGTAAATTTGATATTTACATCTTCAAATAATGCCTTTTTCCCCACACGCAGGGTAACACCATTTGCACTAATCATTCTTTCTAACACCTTTCATAAAAAAGAGGGGCATTGTCATGTCCCTCGTCTTTTGCATCATCTCTATTTTACAGGAATTTCCGTATTTTGCAAGCGCTATTCAGCGTATTTTGCAGGAATTTTAAGGTTTTTTTCCTGCTTACGCACGCTTCCACTCAATGACGGCCGCAAGCAGTGCCTTCAGACGGAATTCCTCCCGTTTCACAAGCTCATCCTCCAGAAGTCCCCGGTTCTCATCAGAATGCTCCACCTCTCTGGAAAAGCAGTGCACCAGGTCCACAATCTTTTTCTCCGGGAGATCTTCCCGCAGCCACTCCGCCATCAGCAGCTCCTCCACCAGAATCGTTGCCGCCACAGCCAGCTTCAGCTTGCTGTATGGATTATCATTGTACACAGCTCCACAAAAGTAGCCGAACACAAAGTACACCATGATCTGCTCCCTGAGAAGCTCCATGCGTGTGCCGTTTGCCGTAAGAAAAGCCCGGCGATTTGACTCATACACCTCTTTTCCGGCTCCGTAGAGGATTTCATCCATACCGTCCCGGCGCTCAGGCCATGCACTGTCAAGGGGTTCCATCTTTTCAAACACCGTATAAAGCTCACTTGCTGTCTCAAAGCGGCTGTACTGCTCCAGACCGGCTGAGGCCAGACGGCGGCAGAAGCGTGCCACAGTGTCCCCGGCTTTGGCCTGTACAGGCTGTCCGACATCCGTTGCAGCGTCTGCTTTCTCCTGCGCTGTCCCACACATACTTCCAACAGAATACCGGGCCAGCAGCCCGTCCACCTCATACAGCTTCTCATCCCTTATCCGGCACTGCAGGTCATGCGCCAGAGCCAGGCACAAAGCCATACGAAGCTCGCTGGATAGTCCCCGGTTTTCCAGGATCTCAAACATTACATCACGCGTTTCTTCCAGCTTGGTATACAGGAAAAAATCAAACTCCTCATCCTCGCAGCTTTCTTCTTTTTCATTCTCGCTGGAAAGAAAGCGTACCGGCTCCTTTGTTCCAAGAATGATCCGCGCTGCCTCAATACAGGATAAGCACAGCGATACCTCCCGCACACCGTCGAACACCTCTATATGGCGCGGGTAAGTCCTGCAGGTCCAGCACAGACTGTCTGCGCCCATGCCTGCATAAAGATCGCAGAGATTTTCCTCGTTCAAAAAGGCACATCGATGTTCCCGCTGCTTAAAGCACTTCTGTTTCCAGTCCACAGACTCTCTCAGGCGCGCCTTCATTGGTCCTCTCGCATGACGGTACTTCTCAAGAGACTTCGGATCGATCGTGATCGCCCACCCCGCACAGCAGGTATCCTCACATTCCGAAGCAATACACTGGAATTTTTTATAATAATGTGGATATGTATACAGCATACTCATCACTCCTAAATAAATACAACAGGCCCGGAAAGCTGCTCAGGCGGCCTTCCAGGCACAATTTTCACAATCACAATATCTTTTATTTCAACATATCTCCGTATCGTCCCAGGAAACTTTTTGTCCGCTCATTCTCAGACGCAAATACCTGTGCCGGAGCTCCCTCTTCCACGATCACCCCGTCTGCCACAAAGATCACACGGTCAGAGATATCTCTCGCAAAGGCCATCTCATGCGTTACAATGACCATGGCGATATGCAGATCCGCAAGGGACTTGATCACCTTTAACACCTCACCGGTCAGCTCCGGATCCAGTGCAGAGGTCGGTTCATCGAAGAACAGGATTTTCGGATTTAACGCCAGTGCCCTGGCAATGGCTACACGCTGACACTGACCGCCGGATAACTGACACGGATAGGCATCGGCCTTGTCCGCCAGTCCCATCTTTTCCAAAAGCTCCATCGCTGTTTTCCGCACTTCTTCTTTATCACGTTTCTGCACAGCTACCGGCGCATCCATCACATTTCTCAGCACCGAATAATGTGGGAACAGGTTAAAATTCTGGAATACCAGGCCATAATTCTGCTGGATTTTCTTCAATTCAGCTTTAGATGCATAAACAGCCTTTCCATCCGCATCATTCCACGCTGCCCTCTCTCCCAGGTAAATCAGCTCGCCACTGTCCATCGTCTCTAACATGGTCGCACAGCGCAGCAGTGTAGATTTACCGGAACCGGAGGGTCCGATGATGGAGACGATCTCGCCCTCTCCTACATGCAGAGAAATATCCTGAATGACACCAAGGTCTCCAAATGATTTTTTTACATGATTCATTTCCAGTAAGTTCATGATATTCCTCCGGGTTTATTCATAATAGGACAGTTTCTTCTCGATCCATTCCATAACAACCGCTACCACAAGGTTGAAGATGTAGTAGAATAGTCCGGCTGCCACAAACGGAATCATACTGGTCTGAGCCGATGCCAGAGCCTTCGCCATGGAAAACATCTCCAGAACACTGATGGTAAATGCAAGAGAGGTATCCTTAACCAGCGTGATCACCTCATTGGTCACCGATGGCAGGATCCGCTTGATCACCTGCGGCAGGATGATGCGGAAAAAGGTCTGACTGCGACTGTAGCCAAGAAGCTTTGCAGCTTCATACTGGCCATTTGGCATAGACTGGATACCACTGCGGTAAATCTCCGCAAAATATGCCGCATAATTGATGACAAATCCGATCATCGCCGCGATCAGACGGTAATTATTGCTCTTGATCTTAATGCCAAACAGATAGAACGGTCCAAAATAAACAACCATCAGCTGCAGCATCAGCGGGGTTCCGCGCATGATAGAGATATAGGTCTTCACAATTCCCTGCAGGACCTTATTCTTCGACATTCTGCCAAAAGCAATCAGAAGACCAAGGGGCAGGGAAAACACCAGCGTCACCACAAAAATCTCTGTGCTGACCAGCATTCCTCCCGATAACTGTGATATCATGGTATTAATCTGCATAACTCCTGCTCCTTCGCCTTCTGTTTCATTTTAACTGTTATTTTCCAATCGTGGTTACATCACGGCCAAACCATTTCTCAGAAATCTCTGCCATGGTACCGTCTGCTGCCATCTCGTCCAGCGCGCCCTGGACCTTATCTCTTAACTCCTCATTGCCCTTTTTAAAGCCAATGCCGTACTCCTCGGAAGAAAGGGTCTCGTCAAGGATCACGTATTTGTCAGACTCACCTCTCTGCTCGATCTGGTAACCGGCTACGATGACATCCATTGCGATGGCATCTACGGCACCCATCTCCAGATCCATGAATGCGGTGTTGTAATCTGGGGTGGTCTGAAGTGTTCCGAAGGTTGCGCTTAACTCTGCATTATCCTTTAAAGCCGCCTCTGCGGAAGAGTCAGTCTGAACCTCAACAACCTTGCCGGCCAGATCAGCCAGAGAACTGATGCCGGAATCTGCTGCTACAACAAATACCTGGCTATTGTCCATATAAGGAGTACTCCAGGTGTAATCATCCTCACGTCCGTTCATAGTAAAACCATTCCAGATACAGTCGATAGTGCCGGAACTCAGTTCCATATCTTTTGCATCCCATGCGATCGGCTGCGGAACAAACTCAAGACCCAGTCTGTCTGCAACCTCCTGTGCCAGTTCCAGATCAAAGCCGGTATACTGACCGTCATCTCCTACAAAGCCCATCGGCGGGAAATCCTGGTCAAAACCTACGGTAAAGGTACCACCCAGCTCGCCAGCCTCATCTGCTGCCTCTGCGGTAGTTTCTGCTGCAGTAGTTTCCTCGGCGGAAGTCTCTGCCTCAGTTGCTGCTGCGGTGGTCTCAGCCTGCTTGCTGCCTCCGCATGCAGTCATGGATACCACCATCATACCTGCCATTGCTGCGCTTAACATTCTCTTTCTCATAATTGCTTCCTCCTCATTGCTGTTCCACGATGCACGAACGATAATCCTTTCGCCGCAATGCTTATTGTACACGTACGGCGTACACGTTATCATGGTAGCATAGTAAAGTGTTTCTGTCTACCCTTTTTTCATAAAACGCTGCAGTAAATCTGCATTTTTCAGATTTCCGCTTCCAAACTCCTGTACACTGCAGATCACTGTTCTGCATTTCTCCATCACCTGAAGTGCCTCTTCATAAGCTGCTTCCCCTATTGGTTCATACGGGCGCTCCGAAATAACCTGCACAGCCAGTGCCTTTGCCACCGGATAATCCAGATCGTTCTCATGCAGTACTCCTGCTGCAAAGGGAATTCCCTGACGCTGCAGCTTCCGGTAAACCGGAATTCCGCTTCCGTTTCCGCCAATGACAAAGACCTCCGGCACACCGGATACCGGCGTAAGCTCCACAGATCCGTATTCTGCCTGATAGCTCTCTGCCCGGATTCCAAACAGCGCCTCCATGTTTGCCGCAGTAAAAATTTCCTCCGGCATTCCGCATTTCCAGATTTTATTTTCCCCCACGCACACAATGTAATCCGACACCTTCTGGGCCAGATCCAGCTCGTGCATGGACATTAACACTGCCACCTGCTTCTTACGCACCAGCGTTTTTAAGATTGTCAGCAGTTCCATCTTATGGCGGATATCCAGAAACGAGGTCGGCTCATCCAGAAGAATGATCTGCGGCTGCTGGCAGATAGCCCTGGCCAGCAGGATCCGCTGTTTCTGACCATCACTGATCCGGGAAAACTCCCGGTCTTCCAGTTCTTCTGCGTGCACCATGGCAAGTGCCTCCCGCACAATAGCACGGTCCGTTTCCGACAGTATTCCGAAACGTCCGGTATGGGGATAACGCCCCATGGCCGCCACATCAAAGCAGGTCATAAGCTCTGGCTGCATCCGCTCCGTCATCATCACCGCCATCCGGCGGGCAATCTCCGTTTCCGGCCACTGTTCCATCATCCGGCCGTCCAGACTGACCACGCCCCCCACCGGCTTTAACTGTCCGGCAATGCTTTTTAAAATTGTGGACTTTCCCGCTCCATTCGGGCCGATCAGTGTCACAATTTCCCCTCGCGAAGCATGAATGCTGATCTCACGGATCCATGCCTTTCCATCATAGCCGGCCGCAAGATTTTCTGTTCTCAGATATGCCTCTTCCTGTCTCAACACTTCCATTCTCCTTTCCCTGCTGCTCATTTCCGGCTTCTGCCCCGGATCATAAGCCAGATCACCACCGGTGCTCCAAACACTGCGGTCACCGAACTGATAGAAAGCTCCGTGGGCGCAAACAGAGTCCGGGCGATCAGATCACTGAGCAGGCAGAAGACTGCGCCGCCCAGGAAGCAGCCTGGGAGCACTACAATGGGCTTTGCCGTTCCAAAGAGCCGCTTTACCAGCTGCGGCACAGCGATGCCCACAAAAGATACCGGTCCCGCAAAGGCCGTCACACAGGCCGAAAGGATGCTGGATAAAAGGATCAGCTCTGCTCGAAACCGTTTTGCATTCACGCCAAGGCTCCTGGCATACTCCTCGCCCAGCTGATAAGCGCTGATGGGCTTTGCCATGCAAAATGACAACACGGATACAGGAAGCACCACCGCCGCCATGACCCGCACCTGATCCCAGGTCGTACCGGAAAAGCTGCCCATGGACCAGTTGTGTAAATTTACAATGTTGGCGTCATCTGCAAAGGTCACCACGAAATCCGTGATTGCAGAACAGATATAGCTGATCATAACACCGCATACCACCAGCACAGGCATCTGCCTTACCCGCCGTGCGATCACCAGTACAAACCCCATGGAAAGCATAGATCCGGCAAACGCCGCCACGATCATGGACGCGGATCCCATAAAAAGACCCTTTCCCAGAAACAGGATCATGACGAAAGCCACCACCAGCTTGGCCCCGGAAGAAATCCCCAGAACAAAAGGTCCTGCAATAGGGTTTGCAAAAAAGGTCTGGAGCAAAAATCCAGACACGGAAAGAGCCCCGCCAAGCAGCGCGGCAGCAAAAAGGCGCGGTAAACGGATGTCCCACAGGATATGAAAGGCTGTACTTTCCCGGTCTGCTCCCGACAGAATCTCACACATATCCTGAAGAGACAGGGAAACACTGCCCACGCTGAAGCTGAGTGCTGCCAGAATGACAAACAAACCTGCCAGCAGCAAAAAGGCCAGCCTGCAGCGCACTGTTCGATTTTTCACGCTTCCTCTCCTCCTGTCTATTCTGTGATCACTTCAGCCGGTGCAGATAATGGAGGCTGTTCTCATCCGGCACAGTCTCCGAAAGTACTGCATGAAGATCTAAGATCATATCACCAAGTCCCATGGTTTCCTGGAACATATTTTTCCCGGTGCACCACACATTTCCGTTCTTCACTGCTTTAAAATCTTTCAGCAGCGGACTTTTCTGCAATAGCTCATCCATTGTTTGCAATTCCCCTTCTATGGTGCTGTTGTAGATCAGACAGTCTGCCTCCTTTGCTTCTGCATAAAAGGTTTCCATCTGCATATTCATGGTAGAAAGGGCATTCTCATCCGTATCAGCCGTCTTCGGTACATAGCTTCCGCCAGCCAGCTCGATCATTTTGGCCACGTAATCACCCGGTTTTCGTACATTCACCGCACCATTAGACGTAATATAGAAAAAAGCTGCGCTTTTTCCGACAGACTGTCCGGTCAGCACCGTATCAAGCTGCTGCACCTGCTCTTGAAACAACTGCTCCGCCGTCTCTTCCGCATCAAATAACACGCCATACAGCCGGATCCACTCCATTCTTCCCAGCGGATGCTCCTCATAGCTGGAACGCTCCACAAACACCGGGATCTTTAACTGCTCTAACTGTGCCTTCACATCTGGCACGTGATAGATCATCGTGGATTCCAGTGCCAGATCACAGCCGGAAGAAAGGATCTGCTCATAATCCGGTGCGCTGTATTTTCCCGCATAGGATAGTGTCCCATCTTCCATAGCCTGTCTGGCCGCATCCACATACCATCCGGACTCCTTCGTTCCGGACAGCGTGATCCGGTCCACACGGCCCAGGGCCGCGATCAGGTCCATAGCCGATGTCGCTGCCAGGTACACCTGATCCAACGGTTTTTGCAAAACAGTAATCGAGGCTGGAAGCCCCTCTGGCACGGCAGCTCCTTCCGGCACCACCAGACAGGTACTGTCATCCTGCACCTGAATCAAATCGTAGCCGCCGTCATAATAATCCACCGAAAACTGCTTCGCATAGGAAAGCTCCATACTGCGCTCCGGCCTCATGTCCTTCCAGACCGGAGCAGAAGCCTTCTCCTGAGTTATTTCTGCTTTCTGACTCACTCCCGTCTCCTGCCCTGGCTTCGCCTTCCCACCGCAGGCCGAAATTTCCACTGCAAGAAGCACTGCAAGCACTCCGGTCAAGGCCCTGCGGTACAAGCACATATTCCCACATTTCCTCATATCTGCCCTCACTCTGTTACGGTTCGCACACTGTTCAATCTGCTTTCTCATTCTGTCTTGATACTCGAAGAATCAAACAGCAGCGTGTATTCAATCTCATGGGGCGTACTCATAGCCGTAGTATCGGCTGCTACCGCCATCTTCCGGTCAAACACCGTTACCGGGATTTCAAACACAGAAGTTTCTCCGCCCTGATTGACCGGAAGGAATTTTTCCTCTCCAACCTTCATATAATCGTAGTTCGGACTGCTCCACACAACCTCTGCAACCGCCTTCTGATCCTTTACGACCAGCTTCGCCGGAGATTCCACGCTCACCCTGCCGGATCCTCCCTCCATGGACACCTCCACAGTATAGCAGCCATCGGCCAGTCCCAGACTCTCTGCTGTCACCTGGGCCGCATCCGTCAGCGCATCAGCCGGAAGAGAATCCGCCCGAAATACCAGAACACGGTCATACCATTTTTCTTTCTTCTTGCTGAATGCGGCGCAGTCCAGTTCCTTATCCAATGCTTCCACCGGAACCGTGAAATGATGGCTCCCATCCGCAGCTTCCTCAAATGGGATCATCTTCTCCTCCGGCGCCTTTGCCGCTTCTTCCCCGGTTCCCATGTAAAGCTTCAGATAACCGGTACCTCCCATCTTCATATCGGCCGTCATACTGCCATCATTCACAGTCAGCTCGCATGCCTCGATCCGAAACATGCTGGAGCTGGAATCCACCTGAATCTGGTACACTCCATCTCTTAATTCTGACGCCAAAACCGGTGTCATCCCTTCGGTCCCAACACTCTGCTGCTCTGCAGTCTCTTCCGTCGCTGCCACGGTCTCACTTACCTGTACCGACATTGTCTCGCTGCTCTGTGCCGGCAGTGTCTCTGCCTGATTTTTTTCACCGCAGCCTGCTGCCAGTACACTGCTTAAGCATACTGCTGCCATAATTCCGTATATATTTTTTCTCATATTTTCATCCCTATCAAAACGGGCGGCCGGAATTCCATCCGCCGCCCATTCTCTGTACTTGAAGTAACTGTAAGCAAGGAAAGTGCGAATGCTGGGGTTAATTTGGCA
>OHAM01000650.1_pt1 | contig 24548 bp, 20 predicted proteins | sample 1577161 | NCBI WGS metagenome assembly OHAM01 (sample SAMEA3541583, study PRJEB24748) | human gut metagenome | biome: human gut; feature: human-associated habitat; material: faeces | place: China | collected 2012
CGTTTGTATGTTATGCGTGGGAAGGAGCAGATTGAGGTGGATGAGCTGCACTCCGGTGATATCGGCGCACTGGCAAAGCTTTCCAACACCTCTACACAGGATACCCTTTCTCTGAAGGATGCAAATATTATCATTCCCAAGATTGCGCTGCCTGGCTCCGTGCTTTGCATGGCAATCAAACCGAAGGGCAAGGGCGATGAGGATAAGCTTTCCGCAGCCCTGACAAAGATTCGTGAGGAAGACCCCACGATTAAGATGGAAGTAAACCCCGAAACCAAACAGACGCTGGTTTATGGCGTTGGCGAACAGCAGCTGGATGTTATGGTGCAGAAGCTGAAAGCAAAATATAAGATTGAGGTTGATCTGACAGACCCCATCATCCCTTACAGAGAAACCATCAAGGCAAAAGCATCCGTTCGCGGTCGTTATAAAAAGCAGTCCGGCGGTCATGGTCAGTTTGGTGACGTTGTGATGGAATTTGAGCCCAGCTATGATACCACAACACCTGTTATCTTTGAAGAAAAAATCTTCGGCGGCTCCGTTCCCAAGCAGTATTTCCCTGCGGTTGAAAAGGGCTTGCAGGAATGTGTACAGAGCGGCGTGCTGGCAGGCTATCCCGTTGTTGGTCTGAAGGCTACCCTGACAGATGGCTCCTACCATCCCGTTGACTCCTCCGAAATGGCGTTCAAGATGGCAACCTCTGTTGCATTCAAGGAAGGGATTCCACAGGCAAAGCCCGTCATTCTGGAACCCATCGAACACGTTGAGGTGCTGATTCCCGATAAATACATGGGCGACATCATGGGCGATATCACAAAACGCCGTGGGCGCATTTTGAGCATGGATGCAGTCGGCATGAAGAAGTGCATTGTTGCAGAGGTTCCTACCGCAGAAATGCACAAATACGCAACCGACCTGCGCTCCATGACACAGAGCCGTGGTGAATACAGACATCATTTTGAAAGATATGAGGAAGCACCCATGGAGGTACAGAAAAAGATTATTGAAGCACGCGCCGCTGAAAAAGAAAAATAATTTCCGAAAAGTGGCAGATGCAACAGATTTTTCTGAAATAATATGATAAAATGAACCACGAGAAGATATTTTTTCCTCTCGTGGTTTTTTATTTTGATTTTGGACGATACTTGGATAGGTCAATCGGAAGGAGGCTTTTCTATGTACGATATCGGGATTATCGGCGGCGGCCCTGCGGCGTTATCGGCGGCGGTCAGCGCAAGGCAGCGGAATAAAAGCGTTTGCATCTTCGGCAGAAGTCTGGATAGCTCTCTGCTGTTTGCGGCGGAGAAGGTTGATAATTACCTTGGTCTGCCCGATTTAAGCGGCGAGGAGCTGCTGAATCAGTTTTATGCCCACGCCAGAAAGCAGGGCGTGGAGTTTGTGGAATCGCGCATCAAGCAGATTATGCCCATGGGAGAGTATTTTGTTATCAATGCGGATAATAATTTCGTGCAGGCAAAAACGCTGATTCTGGCAACGGGCATCAATAAAAGCCGCGGCATTGCGGGCGAAACGGAGTATCTCGGCAAGGGGGTCAGCTATTGCGCGACCTGCGATGGGATGCTTTATCGCGGTAAAAATGTTGTGGTTGTGGGCGAAAATGCAGAGGGGGAGGCAGAGGCAAACTTCCTTGCGGATGTCTGCGCGCGCGTGACGTATCTGCCTTTGTATCAGCCGGTGATGTATTTAAAGGAAAACATCCATTTAAAGGAAGGAAAACCGCAGGCGGTGCTTGGCGAGAATGGCAGGGTTTCCGCGCTGGAGGTGGGGGGAGAAGCGATTCCCTGTGATGGGATTTTCTTTGCGAAAAACAGCACAGCCCCCGAAAGTTTGCTGTTTGGGCTGGAAACGGATGGCAAGAATATCGTGGTTGACCGTGCGATGAAAACGAATCTTCCCGGCGTTTTTGCGGCAGGAGACTGCACCGGTGCGCCGTATCAGATTGCGAAGGCGGTCGGCGAGGGACTGGTTGCGGCATTGAGCGCGGCTGCATATCTGGATGAAGGCAACCGAAAATAAGAGTGGACAGGTGTGGACAGATTGGACACGAAAAGGACAGCAAAAAAAGCAAAAGCGGACAGCGGAAATGGACAGAGATTGTATGTGAAGGCATACAGTCTCTTTTTTTATGAACTTTTTAAACAATTTGTGAATTTTCAAAAAGGGTCTTGAATATAACTGGATATGGTGTTAATATAGGTATTGTAAATTAGCACTCGGATTAGATGAGTGCTAACAGATAGAAAATTATAGGAGGTAATGAAAATGAAACTTGCACCATTAGGAGATAAAGTCGTATTGAAACAGGTAGAAGCACAGGAAACCACAAAATCCGGCATTGTGCTGACAAGTCAGGCGAAGGAAAAGCCGCAGGAAGCAATCGTTGTTGCTGTCGGCCCCGGCGGCATGGTTGGCGATACCAAGATTGAGATGGTAGTGAAGGAGGGCGACCATGTGCTGTATTCCAAATATGGCGCAATGGAAGTGAAATATGACGGCGAGGAATACCTGATTATGCGTCAGAATGATATTCTGGCAATCATCAAGGATTGATTTTAATTGATTTTTGAAAATAAAAATTTGAAAATTTGATTGGAGGAAAGCATTATGGCAAAAGAAATCAAATACAGCACCGATGCCAGAAACGCAATGGCGGCAGGTGTGGATAAGCTGGCAAATACAGTAAAGGTAACACTGGGGCCCAAGGGCAGAAACGTGGTTCTGGACAGAAAATTCACTTCTCCCCTGATTACAAACGACGGCGTTACTATTGCAAAGGATATTGAGCTGGAGGACCCTTATGAAAACATGGGCGCACAGCTGGTAAAGGAGGTTGCGACACAGACAAATGATGTTGCCGGCGACGGTACTACAACAGCAACCGTTCTGGCACAGGCAATGATTCAGGAGGGTCTGAAGAATATTGCGGCAGGCGCAAATCCCATTATTCTCAGACGCGGGATGCAGAAGGCAACGGAAGCAGCTGTTGCAGAAATCAAGAAAATGAGCCAGTCCGTTACCACAAGCAAGCACATTGCAAACGTAGCGGCAATCTCCGCAGGGGATGAGGAAGTCGGCAAGATGATTGCGGAAGCAATGGATAAGGTTACAAATGACGGCGTTATTACCATTGAGGAATCCAAGACCATGAAAACAGAGCTGGCTCTGGTAGAAGGGATGCAGTTCGACAGAGGGTATCTTTCCGCATACATGTCTACGGATATGGATAAGATGGTAGCGGTTCTGGAGGAGCCTCTGATTCTGATTACAGATAAGAAAATTTCCAATATTCAGGAAATCCTGCCGATTCTGGAGCAGGTAATGCAGACGGGCAGAAAGCTGCTTTTGATTGCAGAGGATGTAGAAAGCGAGGTTCTGGCAACTCTGGTTGTGAACAAGCTGCGTAATGTATTCACCTGCGTTGCGGTAAAGGCACCCGGCTACGGCGAAAGAAGAAAAGCACAGCTGGCAGATATCGCGGCACTGACAGGCGGTCAGGTTATCTCCGAGGAGGTTGGCATTTCCCTGCAGGATGCAACACTGGATATGCTGGGTACCGCGAAAACAGTTCGTGTGGAAAAGGAAGCAACCATCATCGCAGACGGTGCAGGTGACAAGGCTGCCATCGAAGCGCGTATCGCACAGATCAAAAAGGGCATGGAAGAAACAGATTCCGCATTTGATAAGGAAAAATATCAGGAAAGACTGGCAAAGCTTTCCGGCGGCGTAGCTGTGATCAAGGTTGGTGCGGCAACAGAAACAGAAATGAAGGAAAAGAAGCTGCGTATGGAGGATGCACTGGCGGCAACAAAGGCAGCAGTGGAGGAAGGCATTGTAGCCGGCGGCGGTACTGCTCTGGTTCATGCGATGGATAAGGTAAAAGCAGCCTGCGCAGAGCTGGCAGGGGATGAAAAAACAGGTGCGGATATCGTCATCAAGGCATTGGAAGCACCTCTGCGTCAGATTGTTGCAAATGCAGGTCTGGAAGGGTCTGTGATTGTAAACAAGGTAAAAGAGATGAATGACAGCATGGGCTTCAACGCGCTGACAGAGGAATATGTGGAAATGGTTGAAGCAGGTATCCTTGACCCTGCAAAGGTAACAAGAAGCGCATTGCAAAATGCAACCAGCGTTGCTTCCACCTTCCTGACAACAGAAGCGGTTGTTGCGGAGCTGCCTGCGAAAAACGCACCCGCAATGCCCGACCCCGGCATGGGTAACTACATGTAATGTATTAAGTCGAAAGCGGGGCTTTCGACTTGTTGAGGCAGAGGAATAAACAGACAGGTTCCGGCGGCACGCCTTGAAACCTGCTGTTTTCCTCGAACAAGCAAAGCTCACTCTGCGGATTCCATTCGGGAAACTGCTTACCACCCAAGAAGGGGTGGCAGGCGAAGCCTGCTTTACGTAGCAAAGTAATGAACATTCGTTTCCCGAACCCTTCCGCTTTTTGCTTTTTATGGCTTTTACCCCACTCAAAAGAGTGGGGCATTTTTTTGTAATTTTTCGTTTTTATGGAAAAGAAATTCAAAAATTTTTGAAATTTTGTGGAAAATCACACGGGTGTATTTGTGAAGTGGACAAATATCCGAGAATAAGAAAAAAATGTCTTTCTACAAGGAACTTTTTTAGGGATACCTATTGACTTTGTTGAATTTAATCATATATAATTGGAAATGTCGATAAATTATGCGGTTTTTTGTCAAAAACACTTGGTTTATCGATAAAAAATCGAAATAAGGTTAGGAGGGATTTTAGTGTTACAGGTATTTGATATCATCGGACCTATTATGATTGGCCCTTCCAGTTCTCATACAGCAGGTGCAGTGCGTATCGGGAAATATGCCCGTTCTGTTCTGGGCAAGAAGCCCGTGAAGGCTGTGATTCAGTTCAGCGGCTCCTTTGCCAAGACCTATAAGGGTCACGGTACGGATAAGGCTGTGATTGCAGGGATTCTGGGGATGGACACAGACGATGCCCGTATCCGCAACAGCATGCAGATTGCGACAGAGGAAGGCCTGGATTTTACCTTTATCGAAGAAGATATTGACGGCGCACACCCCAATACGGCGGAAATTACGCTGACAGATGAAGCGGGAAGAACCGCGCTGATTCGCGGTGCATCCATCGGCGGCGGCAATATTATTATCAATAAAATCAATGATACAGAGGTATCGATTTCCGGTAAATCCGATACATTGGTGATTCCCCATGATGACGTTCCCGGTATGATTGCCGTGGTAACAAACATTCTGGCAGACAAGGGTGTAAACATACATGGGTTCTCTCTGGGCAGAGACCATAAGGGCGGTACAGCTGTTATGACAATCGAGATTGACGGTCATGTGGACGAGTCTATCAATGATGCAATCATGGAATGTCCCCATATTCACGCATCTACGATTCTGAAAGCAATTTAAGAAGGAGAGGCGGAGAACTTGTTAAAATATGATTCTATTGCCGAATTGGTAAACGAAGCGGAAAAGAGAGGCTTGAAGCTTTCTGAGCTGGTTCTGAAAACACAGGCGGCAATGACGGAAAAGACAGAAGAAGAAATGTTCGCAACCATGGAGCGATCCCTGCAGGTCATGAAGGAATCCGTACAGGATGGGTTGGATAAGGACAAGCGTTCTGCCAGCGGACTGACAGGCGGCGATGCCTACAAGCTGAATGAAGCATTGAAGGCAGGCAAGAATATTGCAGGTCATTTCTTCGGCAATGCAATGATGAAGGCGGTTGCGGTTGCACAGACAAACGCCTGCATGGGCAGAATCGTAGCATCCCCGACAGCGGGCAGCTGCGGTATTCTTCCTTCTGCACTGCTGACATTGCAGGAGGAAAAAAATATTTCGGATAAGGATCTGGTTATGGCACTGTTTACTGCATCTGCGGTTGGTATCGTGATTGCAACGAATGCCAGCGTGGCAGGGGCGGCAGGCGGCTGTCAGGCAGAATGCGGCGCGGCAAGCGCAATGGCGGCGGCGGCAATGGTAGAGCTTTGCGGCGGCACACCCAAGCAGTGTGAGCATGCTTGTGCGATCGCGCTGAAAAATATTCTCGGTCTGGTTTGCGACCCTGTTGCAGGTCTGGTTGAGATTCCCTGTATCAAAAGAAATGCCGGCGGCGTAGGCAATGCTCTGGTAGCGGCTGAGCTGGCACTGGCAGGCGTGGAAAGCCATATTCCTGCGGATGAGGTAATTGTAGCGATGAAGAAAATCGGTGATACAATGTCCTCTACGCTGAAGGAAACCGCAGAAGGCGGTCTGGCTGTGACACCGACAGGGAAAAAGCTTTGCGAAAAGGTATTTGGTTGATGCAAAAGGCAAACCTCAATACTTTTCATATTTAGTTTTCGTACAAACCGTAGAAACAAGCAATTATACAAACATTTATCAAATCAATCATTTAATAGGAGAAGGTCAAAATGAGTATTATTCAGAAATGGAATAGCATTTCCTTAGTAAAACGTATCGTTTGTGGTCTGATCATTGGTGCAATCCTTGGTCTGCTGATTCCACAAGTAAAAGTTATCGGTATTCTGGGTACCCTGTTTGTTGGTGCTCTGAAGGCTGTAGCACCTATTCTGGTATTCTTCCTGGTTATCGCAGCGCTGGCTTGCGGTCAGGAAGGCGGCGGCAGAACAATGGGCCGTGTAGTTGCACTGTACCTGATTGGTACATTTGCAGCGGCAGTTGTTGCTGTACTGGCTTGCCACTTCATTCACATCGTTCTGCCTCTGGGCAACGCTGCTTCCACAGATGGCTACACAGCAGCAGGCGGCATTGGTGAAGTATTCTCCAATCTGCTGAACAACATTGTTTCCAACCCCATCGGTTCCATGGTAAACGCAAACTACCTGGGTATTCTGTTCTGGGCTGTTATCTTTGGTCTGGCACTGAAAAAAGCAAGTGACACAACAAAGAAAGCACTGAACGATTTCTCCGAAGCAGTTACAGCAGCAGTTAGAGCAGTAATCTCCTGCGCTCCCTTCGGTATCCTGGGTCTGGTATTCACAACAGTATCCGAAAACGGTCTGGGTATCTTCACAGAATACGGTAAGGTTCTGGCAGTTCTGGTTGGCTGCATGGCTTTCGTAGCTCTGATTCTGAACCCCATCATCGTATGGACACAGATCAAATCCAACCCTTATCCTCTGGTATTCAAATGCCTGAAGGATTCCTTTATCACAGCATTCTTCACAAGATCTTCCGCAGCGAATATCCCTGTTAACATGACTCTGTGTGAAGAACTGGGTCTGGATGAAGATAACTACTCCATCTCTATCCCTCTGGGTGCAACCATCAACATGGGCGGTGCTGCAATCACAATCACAGTTATGACACTGGCTTGCGTAAACACACTGGGCATGGAAGTTCCCCTTGCAATGAAGGTTCTGCTGTCCTTCGTAGCAGCTATCTCCGCTTGCGGTGCTTCCGGTGTTGCAGGTGGTTCCCTGCTGCTGATTCCTCTGGCTTGCTCTCTGTTTGGTATCCCCAACGATGTAGCAATGCAGGTTGTAGGTGTTGGCTTCATCATCGGCGTAATTCAGGACTCTTGCGAAACAGGTCTGAACTCTTCTACAGACGCACTGTTCACAGCTGCTGCTGACTTCCACGATATGAAGAAAGCAGGCAAGGACATCTGGGCTTGGAGAAAGAAATAATTTTCAAAGGGAATTTAAGCAACAAAATTTTATAAAAAAATACGGTTGGTACGAGCCCCCGTCGCTTACGCGACGGGGTTTTCTTTTGCAGGAAGGGCTTAAAGAAAATTTAATATTTTCCCAGTTGTAATCTATGATTTTTTTGCTATAATTGACTTGAAAACACAGTTGGAACAGCTTGTGGACGAAATTGAGGTGGAAAGTATGCTGTGGATGTTTTTATTTATCATTTGTATGATTGGAGTATTCGGGAAGCTGCTGCTTTTCGGGGTGCAAATGGCTTGGGGAATCTCCAAATTTTTACTGACGATTGTAATATTGCCGCTGATTTTAATTGGTATGGTGGTAGGAGGCTTGCTTTATATCGCATTCCCGATTCTGATTGTGATTGGGATTATCACACTGCTTTGTAGGTAAGAATAGAGGCGTTCATCGAAGGATGGACGCCTTTTCTGTCGAGGGGTTTCGGAAGAAAGATATTCCTTCTAAATTGCATTTGTGGTATACTTACAGATAAGTATGTAATTATGAAAAAGAGGAGAGGGAGTGCAGTTCATGAAAAACAGAGTGAAGATTTCCATTGACGGAAAAAGCTTTACGCTGGTTGGCGAGGAATCGGAGGAACATATCCGCAGTGTGGCGGCTTATATTGATGAAAAAATGACGGAAGTCCGTGAAAAGGCCGTTGCTGTTACGTTGGATTCCAGCCTTGCTTATGTGCTGACCTCTGTGAATGTGGCAGATGATTACTTCAAGGAAAAGGCGTATACTGCTGAGCTGGAGGGCAGACTCATCGGCATGACGGCGCGCGTGCAGGAATTGACGCATAAGCTGGAGGAAGCGGAAAAGGCGAGAGAGAATGCGGAAAACAAGCTGGATGAATATATTCTGGCGATGGAGGACAACGGCAGCGCGCAGATGCACCAGACATACCATTCCGCAGGGAAAAATAAAAAAGGAAAGAAATAATCATAAAAATTAACGAAAAAAGAAATAACGAAAAGCAGCATGCCGATGAAGCATTTGAGAGAATTTCATAGGTTTGCTCTTTTCTTTTACAACGGGTTTGCATGAGAGAGAAAGGAGACTATTATGTCTGGAGTGAATCGACCGGAGCTGCTTTCCCCTGCGGGTTCCATGGAGAGCCTGAAGGCGGCAGTGAACGGCGGCTGTGATGCGGTCTATCTGGGTGGCAAGCAGTTCAGCGCAAGGCAGTATGCAGGGAATTTTGATTTGAAGGAGCTGGAGGATGCCTGCGATTATTGCCATCTGCGCGGCGTAAAGGTGTATGTAACGGTAAATACGGTATATAAGGATGAGGAGCTGGCAGGGTTTTTGACCTATATCAGGAGCCTGTACGAAATGGGCGTGGACGCGCTGATTATGCAGGATACAGGCGCGGAAAGACTGGTAAAGGCGCATTTTCCTGATTTTCCCCTGCATGCAAGCACGCAGATGACCTGTAATTCTCTGGCTGATGTGAAATACTGGGAGAGCCGTGGGTTTGATAAAATCGTGCTGAGCAGAGAGCTTTCTCTGGAGGAAATCAAGCATATTACGGAAAACACCGAGACGGAAATCGAAACCTTTGTGCATGGGGCGCTTTGTGTTTGCTATTCGGGGCAGTGCATTATGAGCAGCATGCTGGGCGGCAGAAGCGGCAACCGCGGACGCTGCGCGCAGACCTGCCGGTTGCCCTATACGCTGTATAAGGGCTATGACAGCATGGCGGAGGGATATCTGCTTTCCCCGAAGGACGTGATGACGGTGGAAATTCTGCCGCAGCTGATTGAGGCAGGAATTGCATCGCTGAAAATTGAGGGCAGAATGAAAAGCCCTGAATATGTGGCAGGGGTAACGCGGATTTACCGCAAATATATTGACCTGTATTTTGAAAATCCGGAGGAATACAAGGTAGATCCCGTGGATATCAAGGCGTTGCAGCAGCTGTTTAACCGCGGCGGCTTTACGCAGGGATATTACACCTCCTTTGCCGGACGGGAGATGATGAGCATTGAACGCCCGAAATCGTGGGGGCTGAAGGTCGGCATTGTGGACAAGTATCTGCCGAAATATAAGAAGGTGACGATTCGCACGAGAGAGCCCTTGGTTCCCGGAGATGGTCTGGAAATCTGGACGCAGACAGAGCCGCACGTTGGGACGAATGTTTCCAAGCACTCCAAGGCAGGCGAGGTGATTACGATTACCCTTGAGGGGGATATCAACAAAAATGATGTGGTTTACCGCACCTTTGGGAAGGCATTGCAGGATGAGCTGAAAAAGACCTACGAAAAGGATACACGCAAGCTGCCGATTTACGGGATGCTGCGCGTGAAGGAGGGCGAACCGATTTCCTTACAGCTTTGGGATAACGGCGGCAACAGCGTTTTTGTCAGCGGCAGTATCGTAGAGCCGGCAGGCAGCTCGCCTATGCTCCCGATGAAGCTGCGGGAAAACATCAGCAAGATGGGCGCAACCCCCTTTGTTCTGGCGGATTTGCAGACCGATATCGACCGATATATTTATGTGAATATCAGCGAGGTGAACCGTGTGCGGCGTGCGGCGTGCGAGGCACTGGAGGCGGCGATTCTGAAAAAATCCAAGCGGAAGGCGAAGGATGACGCGGTGTATGCGAAACCGGAGAAGCAGCCGATGCAGCTGCGGAAAAAGCTGACAGCGGTTGTGATGAACATGGGGCAGCTGGATGCCGTTTTGCAGGCGAGAGGCATTTGCAGGGTGTATTATGAAGCGGTGGCGGATTTGGAGAAAAATCTGGACAAGATTCTGGCAAAATGCCGCAAGGCAGGCGTGACGCTTTATGCCGCACTGCCGAGAGTGGCAAGAGAATGGAATGCGGAAGCAGAACAGCCGATGATTGACAGGCTGATTGCGAGTGAGATTGACGGCTTTTTGGTGCGTGCCGCAGGGCAGTTTGCACAGGTGCAGAAAAGCGGCAAGAAAATTGTTGTTGACTACAATCTGAATGCGATGAACCGTCAGACGGTGGAATACTGGAAGGAGCAGGGGGCGGACAATGTCTGCCTTTCTGTGGAGGCGAATTTGCAGGAAATCAACCGCATGGGCGACAAGGACTGCGAAATGGTGGTTTATGGATATCTGCCGTTGATGAAAACGCAGCAATGCCCCATCGGGAATTATGTGGGCGGCAAGGACGGACATAAATTCTGCACGGAGCGCAGCAATGAGGATTTGTATTTCCTCAGAGACAGAAAGGGCGTGAAATTCCCTCTGATGACGGACTGCGAGAGATGTGTCTGCACGATTCTGAACGGCAAGCCTTTGTTTACGCTGAAATTTTATGATGAAATTCTGGAAAGCACAACGGGTCTGGTGCGTCTGGACTTTACGAAGGAAGGCCCCGGCAGGGCAGAGCGGATTGCAAAGGCATACGGGGAAATGACGGCGGATGCGGAGCGGATGAGCCCCGCGACACGCAATCTTTTGGGAGAAATGAGCGAAAAGGGCAGCACGAAGGGACATTTCTTCCGCGGAGTGGAGTGATGTAAATGTTTGATTTAATCATAATGCTGAGCAGATACCTGTTCATTTTCTATATCGTTTTGTTCCTGTGGCAGGGCATTGTTTATGTTGCCTATGAGCAGGGAGGCTTTCTGGGGAACCCCTATACGGCGGTTTCCATGCAGAGACGGATTACGGTACTGATGCACATGACGGCGTTTCTGATTCTGGGATACAACAGAGAAACATATATGTTTGATATTACGACGCTGCTGTTTGGGGCGGTTTCGTTGGTTTTTCTTCTGTTTGCGGTGAAGCTTCTGGACAGGTTTTATTACGAGGGCTGTCCGCTCATCTGGACGGGGATGCTGTTTCTGATGGATGTGAGCTTGATTATTTTACAGAGGGTGGAGCCTTCTCTGGCACACAGACAGCTGATGTGGATGTGCATTGGGCTGGCAGGGATGTCCTTTCTGCCGACCTTCTTCCGATGGATTCCACGGTTTGAAATGTTTGAATGGGTGTATATCATCGGGTGCTATCTGCTGCTGCTTTCGACAAGGTTTTTCGGCGTGTCAAAATACGGCTCTACCAACTGGCTTGCCATCGGCCCGGTTACCTTTCAGCCCTCGGAGATTGCAAAGTTTCTGTTTGTATTCTACCTTGCGAGTGTATTCCGCAAGAGGGTGGAATGGAAGCAGTTTCTGACAACGGGGATTTTGAGCGCAGGACTGGTGATGCTGTTGGTTTTGCAGAAGGACTTAGGCAGTGCGCTTATCTTTTTTATGACATACATGGTGATGCTGTATATTGCGACCTCGAATGAATTTCTGTTCTTTCTGGGGATGGGTGCGGCAAGCGTGGCGGCAATGGGGGCGTATAAGCTGTTTTCTCATGTGCAGGTGCGTGTGGCGGCATGGCGCAACCCCTGGGCGGATATTGATGCAGGAGGATATCAGATTGTCAGCTCCCTTTTTGCCATTACGACATGGGGGCTGTTCGGCAGCGGCTTGACGAAGGGGATGCCGAAAAGTATTCCCGTTGTGGAAAGCGATATGATTTTCTCGGCAATCTGCGAGGAATTCGGTGTGATTTTCGGCGCAGGCATCATCGGGATATTTATTATGCTGCTGTACCGCGGGGTGCGTATTGCACTGGACTGCAACAGAAGATACTACAGTATTCTGGCGGCAGGAGTGACCACGCTGATTTCGTTTCAGGCGTTTGTGATTCTGGGCGGCGTGATGAAGCTGATTCCCCTGACGGGGGTAACACTGCCGTTTGTCAGCTACGGCGGCAGCTCGGTTCTGGTCAGCCTGATGATGATTGGGCTTTTGCAATGGGTATGCGTATATTGCGAGCAGCGCGCTCAGCAGGAGCAGGAGGAGCAGCGGATGATGGAGGAAATGCAGATGGGAGGCGGCAGATATGAGTAATATGAAGCGAAGCATGCGCCGCGTATTCTGGCTGCTGGCGTTATGCTTTTTCCTGCTGTTGGGCTATCTGGGGAAGCTGGTTTTTGTAGACAGAGAGGAAATTTCCGGCAACTCCTATAACAGCCGTCTGCGGTATGTGGATGAAACCATCAAGCGTGGAGACATTCTGGACAGAGAGGGCGAGGTCATCGCGACCAGCACAAGGCAGGAGGACGGTATCTACAAGAGAGAATATCCGCGCGGACGGATGGCGGCACATATTACAGGCTACAGCAGTGTCGGGAAAACCGGCGTTGAGGCAGCAGAAAATTTTGAGCTGATGAAGCTGCACAATGAATTATTTCAGCGCGTGAGCAGTGTGGTGCGGAAAACGGAGCTACAGGGCAACAGCGTTGCTTTAACGATGGATATGGATATTCAGACAACGGCAGGCAACCTTCTGGGCAGTGCCAAAGGAGCGATTGTTGTGATGGAGCCTTCGACGGGGCGGATTCTTGCCTTGCAGGCGTATCCCGACTTTGACCCGAATACGGTGGAGGCGCAATGGGATACACTGAAGGAGGATGCGGACAGTCCACTGGTGAACCGCGCGACGCAGGGGCTTTATCCGCCCGGCTCGACTTTTAAGACCGTAACGGCTTTGGCAGGGATGGAGTACCTTTCTGACTGGCAGAGCTTTCAGGTGGAATGCACGGGCGAAAGAGTTTTTCAAGATAAGGTGATTCATTGCTACAATAATAAGGTGCATGGCATGGTGGATATGAAAAGTGCGCTTGCCTATTCATGCAACTGCTATTTTGCGGCACTGGCGGATGAAATCGGTGCGGGCAAGCTAGCGAAGACCATGCGGCAGGTCGGCATGGATGCAGACAGTCGCTTTGAACTGGAAACAAGCCGAAACAGCATTTATCTGGCGAAGGGTGCTACGGAAAGCGAACTGGTGGAAACGGCAATCGGGCAGGGCAGAACGGGAGTTACGCCCCTGTATATGGCAATGCTTGCCTCTGCGTTTGCGAATGACGGGATGATGATGAAGCCATATATCGTAGATCATGTGGTTTATCCGGATGGGACGGAAACAAAAAACACCGTTCCCGAAAAGCTGACGGAAATCTGTACGGCGGAGGAAGCGGCAGCCATCAAGGATATGATGATTGGGGTTGTTTCCGGCGGCACAGGTACGGCGGCGGCAATCAATGGTGTGACGGTTGCCGGCAAAACGGGTACGGCGGAAAATGCCACAGGCTATGACCATAGCTGGTTTATCGGCTTTGCGCCTGCGGAGAACCCGAAGGTCGCGGTTGCGGTTGTGATTGAAAATGCCAACTACGGCAGTGCAACGCCGATTGCAGGCAAGGTGATGCAGGCAGCTCTGGCAGAACTGGAAAAATAAGCTGAGGTGACGAAATGAAGCTGCGGTTGGATACATCGAAGGCATACGCCATTGCCCTGGAGGGCGGCGGCGCAAAGGGCGCGTATGAGGTCGGTGTCTGGAGGGCGTTGGACGAGGCCAACGTGCGCTTTGATGCGGTGGCAGGCACCTCTGTCGGCGCACTGAACGGGGCGATGATGGTGATGGGAGAGCTGGAGCAGGCACTGCGGCTCTGGGAAAACATTCGCTTTTCGCAGGTATTTGATGCGGATGATGAGCAGCTGAAGAAGCTTTATGACCATAAGCTTTCGGAGGTGGATTTCCGGACGCTTTTCAAGGATGTGATGGAAGCCATCCACGAAGGTGGTCTGGATATTGAACCGCTTCGGAGGCTGATTGCGGAATGGGTAGATGAAGAAAAAATCAGAAGCTCACCGAAAAAGCTGTTTCTTGTGACGTATTCTCTGACGGACAAAAGGGAACTGGACATGGATGCGGACGAGCTGGAGGAAGGCAAGCTGCGAGATATGCTGCTGGCGAGTGCGTATGTGCCGCTATTTCAGCGGAAAAAGCTGGACGGTAAGGATTATGTAGACGGGAGTGTGCATAATATTGTGCCAATTAGCAGCTTGCTGGAACGCGGCTATCGGGATATTATTGTGATTCGGATTTTCGGCGTGGGCTTTGAAAAACGGACGCGGATTCCCAAAGATGCGAATATCATTACGGTTGCGCCGAGAGAAAGACTTGGCGGTGTATTGCAGTTTGATGCGGCGCAGAGCAGAAGGCTGTTGCAGCTGGGATATTTCGACGGACTGCGGATGCTGTATGGTCTGGCAGGGGAGAAATATTACATCGACAGGCAATGGAGCGAAACAGAGGCGTATTTTGCGTTGCAGGAGCTGTGCAGACTTTTTATAAAGGAAGAAATACCTTCTCTGCGGGCGCTGAATGAAACGATTCTGCCTAAGCTGGCGAAGCATTTAAAGGTGAAGGACGGGGGATATTATGACCTGCTGACGGCACTTCTGGAAAGGCTGGCGGAGCGGCAGGGGATTTCGCCGTTTCGGGTGCGGACGGAGGAAATGCTTCTGCTTGAGATTGCGGCGAAAATGAAGAAAAAATAGGAAATATAACTATGAAGGAAATTCTTTTCTGAAATATTTAAAATACGAAGTGATTTCTTTTTTCGGAAAAGATTTTCCGGATACAGTGATAAGTTATAGAAGGAAATTCTTTTCTGAAATATTTAAAATACGAAGTGTTTTTCTTTTTTCAGAAAAGATTTTCCGAATATAGAAATAAAAGAAAGGGCTTTTCGCTCCAAAAGGGGCGGAGGGCCTTTTTTATGCAGAAAACAACGGAAAACACAGAAAATACTTAAAAAAGAGAAAGGAAAAAAGGATAACTTTTCTGCAAAGAAAACGGACAGGCAAACATACTAATAAATATTTTTGCATATAATTTAACAATATAGGGGGTTCGGGCAGGCGTTTTAAAACCCTGTAGAACCGGTAGGAATAAAAATCCCCCTTTTTTGGTAGGGTACGAAAGAAAGAAATACCAACAAAGAGATGGGAATTGTCGGCGGTTTCTTGTGTGGAGATAGTCATTTTGTGCAAAAATCGACACTTTTTTTCAAAAAAACATAGGAATTAGATAGCATACGAAGTATCCTGTATACAAAAAAACGAATTTTCTGCATTTTTCTTCTTTTTTTGCAGGATTTTCTAAAATAAAAACAATTTTTTAACAATTTCTATTGAAATACGGAAACAATGATGTTATAATCTAAACAAATACAAGAGGCGGATATAGCCTAGGGTATTTGGAATGATTAAAAACTTATATTCACGATATTCAAGAATAGAAAGGATATAGGTTTTTTCTAATGTCATCCGATGTGCAGCCTGTCTTTTAGGGAATACGGGGACGACGGGCGGCACCAAACGTTTCATGATTGTTTTATCGCATGGTTAAAATATAGAAACAGAGGAGGTAAAACAAGATGTACACAATGGGTGTTGACATCGGCTCCGCATCTTCAAAGGCAGTTATTTTGAAGGACGGGAAGGATGTTCTTGCTGCAGAGGTTGTACAGGTAGGTACAGGCTCTACAGGTCCCAAGAAGGCTATGGAAATGGCCTTTGAAAAAAGCGGTGTGAAGGAGGAGGAAATCGACTTCATCATTGCGACAGGCTATGGCAGATTTTCCTTGGAGGATGCGGATAAGCAGATGTCCGAAATCAGCTGCCATGCAAAAGGTATTTACCATTTGGTACCCACTGCACGTACCATCATTGATATCGGCGGTCAGGATGCGAAAGCGATCCGACTGGATAACAAGGGCGGTATTAAGCAGTTTTTTATGAATGATAAATGCGCAGCAGGTACAGGTCGTTTCATCGAGGTTATGGCCAGAGTATTGGAAACAACACTGGATGAAATGGCAACACTGGACGAACAGGCAGAGGATACCGCACCAATCAGCAGTACTTGCACTGTATTCGCTGAATCCGAGGTTATTTCTCAGCTCTCCAAAGGCACTGACAGAAAGAGCATTGCCAGAGGGGTTCACATGTCCGTAGCTAGCAGAGCGTGCGGCCTTGCATACAGAGCGGGTCTGGAAAAGGACATTGTCTTTACAGGCGGCGTTGCAAAAAATGCAGGCGTAGTAAGAGCGGTCTCTAGCGTATTGAAAACAGATGTAATTGTGGCACCCAATCCACAAACAACAGGCGCGCTCGGTGCGGCACTTTTCGCATACGAAGCGGCAACAAAAAAATAATAAGAAAGAGGGATTAGAATGAGTTTAACACAAGGCATGACAGCAAAGAAATTGTTAGGCTACTATCAGAACAAAGCTGACCAGGACGCAAGAGAAGCTAAAGCAAGAGGCGACCTTGTTTGTTGGTCCGCATCCGTAGCTCCTTCCGAATTCTGCGTAACAATGGGTATCGCTATGATTTACCCCGAAACACACGCAGCAGGTATCGGCGCAAGAAAAGGTGCTATCGATATGCTGGACGTTGCAGCAAGAAAAGGCTACAACATCGACTGCTGTTCTTATGGTAGAGTAAACATGGGTTACATGGAATGTCTGAAAGAAACAGCTATCACAGGTAAGAAACCCGATGTACTGGTTAACTCTCCTGCAGCTGATGTTCCTCTGCCCGATCTGGTAATCACATGTAACAACATTTGTAATACACTGCTGAAATGGTATGAAAACCTGGCTGTAGAGCTGGATATTCCTTGCATCGTTATCGATGTACCTTTCAACCACACAATGCCTATTCCTGAATATGCAAAAGCATATATTGCAGACCAGTTCAGAAACGCTATTTCTCAGCTGGAAGTAATCTGCGGCAGACCTTTTGACTGGAAGAAATTCAAAGAAGTAAAAGACCAGACACAGCGTTCTGTATACCACTGGAACAGAATCGCTGACATGGCTCAGTACAAACCTTCTCCTCTGAATGGTTTCGACCTGTTCAACTACATGGCACTGATCGTAGCTTGCCGTTCTCTGGACTATGCTGAAATCACATTCAAGGCATTTGCAGATGAACTGGAAAAGAACCTGAAGGCTGGCGTTTATGCGTTCAAGGGCGCAGAAAAAACACGTTTCCAGTGGGAAGGTATCGCAGTATGGCCTCACCTGGGTCACACATTCAAGACAATGAAGAACCTGGGCTCCATCATGACAGGTACAGCTTACCCCGCACTGTGGGATCTGCACTATGATGCAAACGACGAATCTCTGCACTCCATGGCAGAAGCTTACACAAGAATCTACATCAACACATGCCTGTCCAACAAGGTTGAAGTTCTGTTGAACATCATGGAAAAAGGCAAAATCGACGGTACAATCTACCATCTGAACAGATCTTGTAAGCTGATGAGCTTCCTGAACGTTGAAACAGCTGAAATCATCAAAGAAGCAAACGGCAAACCTTACGTTTCCTTCGACGGCGACCAGACAGACCCTAACGTATACTCCGAAGCACAGTATGAAACACGTGTACAGGCTCTGGTTGAAATGATGGAAGCTAACCTGGCAGAAGCGTAAAATAGGAGGAGGAGAAAACGATGAGTAAAGTAGAAGCTATCTTATCCCAACTGAAAGAAGTTGCAGCTAATCCCAAAAAAGCAATGGATGATTATAAAGCTGAAACAGGTAAAGGCGCTGTAGGTATTATGCCTATCTACGCTCCCGAAGAAATGGTACACGCAACAGGTTACCTGCCTATGGGTATCTGGGGCGCACAGGGCAAACAGATTTCCAAAGCACGTACATATCTGCCCGCATTCGCTTGTTCCATCATGCAGCAGATCATGGAACTGCAGTGCGAAGGCGCTTACGATGATCTGGCAGCAGTTCTGTTCTCTGTACCTTGTGATACACTGAAATGTCTGTCCCAGAAATGGAAAGGCGCTAACGCTGACAAGGTAATCGTATTCACACACCCTCAGAACAGAGGTCTGGAAGCAGCTAATCAGTTCCTGGTAACAGAATATGAACTGGTTAAAAAACAGCTGGAAGCTTACCTGGGCGTTAAGATCACAAACGCAGCTCTGGAAAACTCCATTGCTATCTACAACGAAAACAGAGCAGTTATGCGTGAATTCGTTAAAGTAGCAGCTGACTACCCTCAGGTTATCAGCGCTGTTGACCGTCATGCTGTATTCAAAGCAAGACAGTTCATGCTGAAAGAAAAACACACAGCTCTGGTAAAAGAACTGATCGAAGAAATCAAAGCTATGCCTGTACAGCCTTGGGATGGTAAGAAGGTTGTTGTTACAGGTATCCTGCTGGAGCCCAACCAGGTTCTGGAAATCTTCGACGAATTCAAGCTGGCTATCGTTGATGACGATCTGGCTCAGGAATCCAGACAGATTCGTGTTGACGTTCTGGACGGCGAAGAAGGTCCTCTGTACAGAATGGCAAAAGCATGGCAGCAGATGTATGGTTGCTCCGTTGCAACAGATACAAAGAAAGGCCGTGGCAAGATGCTGATGAACAAGGTTGCTGCTACAGGCGCAGACGCAGTTATCATTGCTATGATGAAATTCTGTGACCCCGAAGAATGGGATTACCCTGTAATGTACAGAGAATTCGAAGAAAAAGGTATCAAGAACCTGATGTTTGAAGTAGATCAGGAACTGACATCCTTCGAACAGGTTAAGACAAGACTGCAGTCCTTCGTAGAAATGCTGTAATTTTCCTACCGCATTTGCTTTGATGGAAATGTAAATAAACAGGGGTAGGTGACTACCCCTGTTCTTGTTCATGTAATATTTTAAGAATTACAAATTTTTTAATAGGAGGTCTAACAGAATGGCTAGACAGGTAAAAGTTATTACTGCTGCTGAAGCTGCTGCATTGATTAAAAACGGCGATACCGTTACAACAAGTGGTTTCGTAGCATCCGCTATCCCCGAAGCTCTGGACAGAGCTGTAGAAGAAAGATTCCTGGCAACAGGCGAACCCAGAGATATTACTTATGTTTACTGTGGTTCTCAGGGTAACAAAGATGGCCGTGGTGCAGAACACTTTGCACACGAAGGTCTGCTGAAAAGATATATTGCAGGTCACTGGGCAACAGTACCCGCTCTGCAGAAAATGGCTCTGGAAAACAAGATGGAAGCTTACAACGTATCTCAGGGTGCTCTTTGCCACCTGTTCAGAGATATCGCTGCACATAGACCCGGCTGCTTCACAAAGGTAGGTCTGGGTACATTTATCGACCCCAGAAACGGTGGCGGTAAAGTAAACGATGTAACCAAGGAAGACATCATCGAGCTGGTTAACATCAAGGGTCAGGACTATCTGTTCTACCCCGCATTCCCCATCAACGTTGCTCTGATCAGAGGTACATACGCTGATGAATCCGGTAACATCTCCTTTGAAAAGGAAGTTTCTCCTCTGGAAGGCACATCCGTATGCCAGGCTGTTAAAAACAGCGGCGGTATCGTTGTAGTTCAGGTAGAAAAACTGGTTAAAGCAGGCACACTGGATCCTCGTCTGGTTAAGGTTCCCGGCATCTATGTTGACTATGTAGTAGTTGCTGACCCTAAGGATCACCAGCAGACACTGGATTGTGATTACGATCCCGCTCTGTCCGGCGAAATGAGAAACCCCGACGTTGCTCCCGAACCCCTGCCTCTGAGCGCAAAGAAGATCATTGGTCGTCGTGGCGCTGTAGAACTGGAAAAAGACGTTGCAGTTAACCTGGGCGTAGGTGCTCCTGAATATGTTGCATCTGTAGCGAACGAAGAAGGTATCGGCGACTTCATGACTCTGACAGTAGAAGGCGGCGCTGTTGGCGGCGTTCCCGCTGGCGGCATCAGATTCGGTTCTGCTTACAACGCAGACGCACTGCTGGATCAGGGCTATCAGTTCGACTTCTATGATGGCGGCGGTCTGGATCTGTGCTATCTGGGTCTGGCTGAATGTGACCCTCACGGCTCCATCAACGTTTCCAGATTTGGCCCCAGAATTGCCGGCTGTGGTGGTTTCATCAACATTACACAGTGCACACCTAAGGTATTCTTCTGCGGTACATTTACAGCAGGCGGTCTGAAGGTTAAGGTTGAAGACGGCAAGGTTGTTATCGCACAGGAAGGTAAGAACAAGAAGTTCGTTAAATCTGTAGAACAGGTTACATTCAACGGCGATATCGCAAACAAGAATGGTCAGCACGTAATGTACATCACAGAAAGATGTGTATTCGTTCTGAAGGAAGATGGTCTGCACCTGACAGAAATCGCACCCGGTATCGATCTGCAGACTCAGATTCTGGATCAGATGGAATTTGAACCTATCATCGACAGAAACGCTGACGGCAGCATCACTCTGATGGATGCAAAACTGTTTGCAGACGGTCTGATGGGTCTGAAGGAAATGAAGGAAGGCAAATAATTTAATTATTGGACAACTTCGTTTTGATTCATAAAAATTCGGCTCCTACCTGAAAAGGTAGGAGTCTTTTTTATATTGTTTTCCGGTTGTAATTTCCTGCATAATTCTTTATAATAAGAAGCAGTAATCATTGGTTTGGGAAGGCAGGAAAAGGGTGAAGGTATGCCGAAGCTTTATAGAAAAAGATTTATACCCGATGAAATCGTGGAGTTGAAGGATGACCGCATTGTGTATCATGAGGGAAATATTATGATTACCGAATGGGATGTGCTGCATCCGAAGGCAAAATTCAGCCATGGCATTTCCTGCTATTACATGGATAAGGGTTGGAAAATTAGTAAATTCTTAAACAAAAAGAAAGAACTTGTTTATTATTATTGTGATATTATAGAAACAGCATACTTGAAGGCTGAAAATGCGTATATTTTTACAGACCTGCTGGCGGATGTGATTATTCATCCCGACGGTGCGGTTGAGGTGGTTGATTTGGGTGAGCTTTCTGATGCGCTGGAGGACGGCAGCATTACCGAGAGAGAAATCAAGCTGGCATTGCGAAATCTGGACTCCCTTCTGCAAGTGATTTATAGCGGCGGTCTGCCGGAAATGATTCACTTTATGGAGGAGAAGGTGTGAAGATGGAAAATATACACGGCGGGCACAGGGATCGGATGCGTTCCCGCTATTTGCAGGAAGGTCCGGATGGCTTTGCCGACCATGAGCTTCTGGAAATGCTCCTATATGGCTGTATTCCCAGAGGGGACACAAACCCCGTTGCACATCTGCTGCTAAAGGAATTCGGCTCCCTTTCCAATTTGCTGGAAAGCGATGCGCATGAAATTGCAAAGACAGAGGGCGTTGGGCTGAAAAGTGCGGTTTTTCTGACACAGCTGCATGAGGTGATTCGCAGATATGAAAGGGAAAAGCTTGGCAGCAAGCCGGAGTTGACCTCGATTACACGCTGCGTGGAGTATTGCAGACAGCTGCTCAGCCATTACAGCACAGAGAGATTTTACATAATCTGCACGGACAGCCGCAGAAGGGTGATTCATGTGGCAAAGCTGGCGGAGGGCACGGTTGGCAGTGTATTTGTTTCCAATCGGCAGGCGGTAGAGGTTGCGCTGCGGTATAAAAGTGCAGGCGTGATTTTCTGTCATAACCATCCCGGCGGCAGGGTGACACCATCCAATGCAGACCTGACACTGACTGTTTCACTTAAAAAAATACTGGATTCTCTGGGTGTTAGGGTGCTTGACCATATCATCATAGGGGAAAACGGAAGCCATTTCAGTTTTTTTGCGAATGGGCTGTTGAAAAATGAAGAAGATGATGAGGAGGAATTTTAATATGACGAAAAGATTATATCGTTCCAAAACAGATAAAAAAATTTCAGGCGTATGCGGCGGCATGGCAGACTATTTTGCGATTGACCCCGTTATTGTGCGACTGCTTTGGGTATTGGGAACATTGATGAGCCTGTTCCTTGGCGTGGCGGCTTATATTGCCTGTGCATTTATCATCCCCGAAGAGCCAGACACCATTGATGCAGATTTTGAAGAAAAGAAATAAAACGAAGCAAGGAGTGTTAGAAAATGGAACAGAAAAAGCGTATTTTCAGCGGTATGCAGCCCTCCGGTGTGATTACACTGGGCAACTATCTGGGGGCGCTGAAAAACTGGACAAAGCTGCAGGATGAATATGACTGCTTATACTGCATCGTGGATATGCACGCGATTACGGTGCGTCAGGATCCTGTGAAGCTGCGCAAGCAGGCAAGAGATTTGCTGGTGCAGTATCTGGCGGTTGGCTTAGACCCCGAAAAGAATATCATTTATTATCAGTCTCATGTGCCACAGCATGCAGAGCTGGCTTGGATTCTGAACTGCTACACCTATATGGGTGAGCTGAACAGAATGACGCAGTTTAAGGATAAATGCGCAAAGCATGCGGACAACATCAACGCAGGACTGTTTACCTATCCCTCTTTGATGGCGGCGGATATTCTGCTGTATCAGACGGATCTGGTTCCTGTTGGGGAAGACCAGAGACAGCACCTGGAGCTGACAAGAGATATCGCGCAGCGGTTCAACGGCATATACGGGGATGTATTCAAGGTGCCGGATGCGTATATCGGCAAGGTTGGCGCGCGTGTGATGGCATTGCAGGAGCCTACTAAAAAAATGTCCAAATCTGACGAAAATCAGAACAATATCATCACCTTGATGGATGACCCCAAGGTGATTATGAATAAGATGAAACGTGCGATGACGGATTCTGATACAGAGGTACGCTTTGCGGAAGAAAAGCCCGGCATTTCCAACCTGCTGAGCATTTACTGTGCGGTGACAGGCAAAACGATTGCCGAGGCGGAAAAGGAATTTGCAGGCGTGGGCTATGGTACGTTTAAAACGGCGGTCGGTGAGGCGGTTGTTGCGGAGCTGGAGCCTGTGCAGAAGCGCGTGAAGGAGCTGGAGGCAAACAAGGATTATCTGGATGCGATTATTAAGGGCGGCGCGGAAAAGGCAAGCCGTTTGGCAGACAGAACACTGACGAAGGTGCAGAAAAAGGTTGGCTTTCCTCCCAGAATCAGATAAGATTTGAAAATAGGCACTATCCGAGAAAATTTCGGGTAGTGCTTTTTTATGTTACAGGATGCTTGTATGTTACAGGATGCTAACAACTTTCTTACGGCTTTCTTAAGAATGGTGTGCTGTGGTTGAAGGAAGAATGTCTTTCTGCTATGATAAAAGCAGAAACTTGTCATACAAATTGAAGGCAAAGAGGGAGGCGTTCCGAATGAAGAAAAAAGTATGTCTGGCGATGAGTCTGCTGATGCTGGCAGGGACGGTGCCTGCGCAGGCGGAAACGATTGGAGAGGCGGAGCAGATTACATTTACTGCGAAGGTTGGCACAAAGGAGCTTTATCGAAACCAGAGCAGGATTTCGTTGGATGCGGCAATTTATATCAAGGATGGCTATGCAATGCTGCCGCTGCGTGCCTTTCTGACCTCGATTGACAACGGCACGATGCACTGGGAAAAGGAAACGAAGTTGGCATGGATGATGCTGCGCGGGAATACGGTTGTCTGCGACATCGAGAAGAACAGCATTACGGTGAACGGAGAGCCGATCGAAGTAAGCGGAAGGATGGACATTCGGGACGGGCGGATTTTTGTGCCACTGCGGAACTGGAAAAATATTCTGAATGGCTGCGGCTATACGGTGGCAGATACGGATATCATCTGGGACGCGGCGGAGAAAACGGCAACGGTGCAGCTTCTGGATGACAGCAAGGTGATTGAGATTCCTGCGGATGCGCCGAGAATGACGGGCGAAGGGAGAAAGGCGAGCTATACCATGCCTTTGAGCAGTGAATACGATGAAATTGAGAATATCGGGGATGGATATTTTATTGCAACGAAATTTCCGGAAGCGGCTGGGATTGGTTTGTCTATGCTGGGGAAGGCTTATTACCTTCTGGACAGCAAGGGGAAACGGCTGTTATCCTACGAGAATGGAGAAATTGAATATCTGAAATATCTGGGAGAAGGCTATTTAAGGTTGGAATACGAAAACGGAGAGACTGCTCTGATTGACAGAAACGGAAAGACTAACTATTAAAAGTCAAGTCTAAAATGAAAGGTTTTTGAATGAATT
>OHAM01000651.1_pt1 | contig 24516 bp, 11 predicted proteins | sample 1577161 | NCBI WGS metagenome assembly OHAM01 (sample SAMEA3541583, study PRJEB24748) | human gut metagenome | biome: human gut; feature: human-associated habitat; material: faeces | place: China | collected 2012
CTGCATGATGTTGCTGAGTGGTTCGTATAATATATCTGAAGTGGCGTATGCTGTAGGCTTCAGTACTCCCAAGTACTTCTCCCGATGCTTCAAGGATGAATTCGGTATCACGCCGAGCGAATATCTTCAGAAACATGGAGGTGATGGGAGATAAAATCCTTCCAACTTCTGAATATGATACATTTTTGATTTTATCGGACAAAATAAGGCAAGAAGCTACTGATTTGGAGGCGCTTTTTTACCGGGATTGTCACCCTCCTATACTGAGGGTGTCTCTGTCGTATACAGAGACACCCCCCTCTCAGAAGATGTCCTGGATCGGATTTTTGCTGGTTGGAGAAAATTCGGAAAGAAAAAATATAGATGTTGAAATATCCGTACAAAACCAAACGCTTCACAGCTTAATGCCAAAATCTTTTGGTAGAGATGCCGAAAGATGACACTGTTCATTATCAGTACTTTATGCTGCCTCCCTGTAGAGATGGTCCCGGCATCGTTCATTTTCCGATTATCCCCCCTTATCATGTATTGTAGAGATGTCTGTTTTGTTCTCCATTGATTATCAGTTGTTTAATGGATTCGGCGGTAGATGCCGTTTTCTTGCGTTTCCTTGCCTCATGTCCTAACTTTGCAACATCAAATTTGAGAAATACGGAAGCCGTAATCGCCGGGGCCTCGCGATGAAAATTTCCGCTTCCCGAATAAGACAGAAGATTTGAATATACATTATCTATTAATCATTTAAAATTTTACGACTATGTTTTTTAAGAAAGCTAAAAAGGCAATTAACAATTTGTGGTATCCCCAATCCGTAACATGGGGCAAGGCAGTGACAACCCGTGAAGTGGCTGACGAATTGTCGGTCCTTTCCACCGCGACCCGCGGCGATACGTACGCGGTGATGGAAAATCTTGGGCGGGTATTGAGCAACTATATGGGACAGGGACGTACGGTGAAGATTGACGGTGTGGGAACGTTCTACTACACGGCCTCCTCCACTAAAAAAGGGGTGAAGACTGCCGCAGAGGTAAACGCTTCACTAATCAACGGGGTACGTGTCCGCTTTATCCCCGAAGTGGAACGCAACAGCGGCAACCTGGTGACGAGCCGAAGTATGGTAAATACAAAAATCGTTTGGGAAGAATGGCGTGGTGCCACCACCGGCAGTTCTGCCGATGATGGTCAGGGCGGCAATCCTAGCGATGGTGGGCTGGACGAGAATCCGTTGGGGTAACCGCAACTAGCGGATAGGGCACCGACACAATGGCGAAGTAGGGTATAAAATCCTTTCATTAGGGTATAAAAACGTTTCATGAAAGGATTTTGCCCCTTCGATAACCTGTTTTTGTGCCTATCTTCTAATTAAATATCACTTGCTTTACCCTTGGATAATTAAACTTAGATCATATTAGTATTATGAGAACAGTAAGCAAATTACTTCTTTCTTGTGTGATGTTATTCACATTATTGCCGGACGCTGCGCTTCGTGCATCCGACCGGAAGACTCTTTTTGACAGTAACTGGAAATTTCATTTAGGCATCGTAGCCAATGCCGAACAACCGGAATATAATGATAGTCATTGGAGAGTTCTTGATCTTCCCCATGACTGGAGCGTTGAACCATTGTCTTTTCAAAAACAAGGCATTACTACCGGTCCTTTCTCTCGCATGAGCGAAGGTGACATCGATACGGGACAGACCGTTGGTGGTGAAGGTTGGTACAGAAAAGAACTCACTCTTGCAGGAAGCGATGCCGATAAACGTATTGTTCTCTATTTTGAAGGAGTATACAATCAGTCCGAGCTATGGATCAATGGTAAGAAAGCCAATTATAATGTTTATGGATATACCTCTTATCGTGTAGACATCACTCCTTATCTGAATGCTCCCGGTACTCCGAACGTGATTGCCATGAAAGTGGTGAACGCCGGACGCAATAGTCGCTGGTATGCCGGTTCGGGCATCTTCCGCCATGTATGGTTGATAAAAACAAATAAACTATATCTGGATAAATGGGATACTTTCGTCAACGCTTCCGAACTTCAGAAGAAGGAAGCTGTGATTCAGTTCTCTACTATTGTACATAACGAAGGCCTGCAAAATCAATCAGGTAAAATAGGTATTAAAATATATTCGCCTGCCGGAAACGAAGTGTTTTCTACTTCACAGGATGTGATACTCTCTGAAGGAACGCCGGTGGCAACATCTTTCTCTCTTAAAAAGCCCGAGTTATGGTCAGTAGATACCCCTGTGCTTTATACAGCGGAAGTATCCCTTTCCTCAGACGGAAAGGAGTATGATAAGATATCTGTTCCTTTTGGTATCCGCACCCTTTCTTTTTCTGCTGAGAAAGGCTTTCTGCTGAATGGTAAGTCGATGAAGCTGAAAGGGGGTTGCGTACATCACGATAACGGACTTTTGGGAGCCGCCGCCATCGACCGTGCCGAAGAACGGAAAGTGGAACTGATGAAAGCTAACGGCTACAATGCCGTCAGATGTGCCCACAATCAAGTGTCCGAGCATTTCCTTGATGCTTGCGACAGATTGGGTATGCTGGTGATTCATGAAACCTTCGACCAATGGCAGAAAGCTAAACGCGAGCAGGACTATCATCAGTTCTTTGATGAATGGAGCGACTGGGATTTGGCTGCGTCTGTCCGCCGTGACCGGAATCATCCCTCTATCATTATGTGGAGTATCGGTAACGAGGTGGAGCAACGTGCTGATGAACCTGAGGGAGACTTGATTTCCAAAAGACTGGTGAATACCGTCCGCAAGTACGATACATCCCGTTTCACAACCATCGGTTCCAATGACTTCTGGGACAGACGCCAGTTTAGTTGGGACAAAGATTCCTACCGGATCTTCAAGAATCTGGATGTGGCAGGCTACAATTATATCTGGTGGAAATATGAGAGCGATCATGCTGCCTATCCCGATCGCGTGATCTATGGTAGTGAGTCTTATCCGAAAGAAGCTGCCCAGAACTGGAACTTGGTAGAAAAGCATCCTTATGTAATAGGTGATTTCGTGTGGACCGCTATTGACTATCTGGGTGAGGCCGGATTAGCTCATGCCTTATATCTGAAAGAGGGCGAGCATGATACGCAGTTTATGGGTTGGCCTTGGTATAATGGTTGGTGCGGTGATATTGACCTTTGTGGCGACAAGAAGCCTCAATCTTATTATCGTGATGTGTTGTGGCGCGAGCGTCCCATTACTATGGCAGTCCATGCCCCTGTTCCCGAAGGCAAGAAAGAAGTGGTGAACGGTTGGGGCTGGCCCAATGAGTTGGTGAGTTGGAATTGGACGGGTTGCGAAGGAAAAGTGATGAAAGTAAACGTATACAGCCGTTCTCCGAAAGTGAAACTCTATCTGAACGACAAGCTTATCGGAGAAAAAGAAACGGGTAAAGAGAACTACACAGCTACCTTCGATGTGCCCTATGAACCGGGAACTTTGAAAGCGGTGAACTCAAAAGGTAAGGAGGAATTCGTATTAAAGACTGCCGGAGAACCGGCTGCCATTCGCCTGACTGCCGATCGCAGCAAGATAAAGGCTTGCAAGAACGATCTTTCCTTCGTCAAGATTGAGCTGGTGGATAAGGACGGAAATGTGGCTCCCGATACTTCCCTGCCGGTTAAGATTGAATATAGCGGTAAAGGAACAGTCATTGCAGGCGGAAACGCGGGATACGATGATATGGAAAGCTTCCGTTCGCTCACCCCAAATACATTCCGGGGAAAGGCTATTGCCATTGTTCAGCCTGATGGAGAAAAAGGCGACATACAGGTGAAAGTCTCTGCAAAAGGGTTGGAAGATGCTTCCATAGTAATAACAACCTACTAAAAAGCGATAGTAAGATAAGTTTTGCGAAGAAACTGGCATAAACCTGCATAAGTACTTAGGTATACATTTTCTTGTATGTTATCTTTGCAGGGTTTATGCGATTTTTTCTGCCGCAGATATTATTATATACAGATACTATAAAACAAGATAAATATCAGAAAAGATAATAAAAGAAGCTAACTTAATTTTTTAACTTTAATCTAGTAAGATGATGAAATCAGTATTAGTAAGAAACAATCGGAGAGTCCTTGCCGGCCTGCTCGTTTGCACTGGTTTTATTTGCAATTATCCCTCCTCTGCCTTTGCGGAATCGGATAATTCTTCAGTGCAAATAACGACTCAAAGTACAACACCGCAGAAACGTACTTTGGTAGGAACTGTAGTTGACTCCTCTACCGGAGAGACTTTGATTGGTGTAAATGTGAAAGTGCAAGGTGAAGATGGAGGTACCATTACCGACATTGATGGTAAGTTCCAGATCAGCGTAACCAGCAAAACAGAGCTGATATTCTCTTATATCGGCTACAAAACACAGACACTGATGGTAGGTGACTTGGGTGTAATGACAGTGAAGCTTGCATCGGACAATGAAATGTTGGATGAAGTAGTGATTGTAGGTCAGGGTACACAGAAGAAAGTATCTGTGACAGGTGCCATTGCTACAGTGAAGGGAGCTACATTAAAAGCACCTTCCTCTTCATTGACCAGTTCACTTGCCGGAAAACTTGCCGGTGTGGTATCCATGGTGAACAGTGGTGAACCGGGTTCTACTTCCGAATTTTATATCCGCGGTATCAATACGTTCGGTGGTGTGGCTACTCCGTTGATTTTGTTGGATGGCATCGAAATTTCATCTGCCGACCTGAACCGTATCCCGGCAGAATCCATCGAAAGCTTTTCTTTATTGAAAGACGCTTCGGCAACTGCTATCTACGGTAACCGCGGTGCAAACGGTGTAATGCTGGTAACCACCAAGAAGGGGCAGGAGAATACGAAAGCTACTATCAATGTTTCATTGGAAGCTTCTTACTTCCGTCCGACAAATGTGCCGAAATTTGCTGATGGTGCTACCTATATGCGGGCTTACAATGAAGCGGAACAGGCCAGAAGTTTGACTCCGATCGCTTCTCCCAAGTATAGTGAAGACCAGATTCTGAATACGGAATTGGGCACTAACCCTTATGCATATCCCGATGTAGACTGGTTCGATCAGATATTCCGTTCGGGTAATTATAACCAACGTGCCAATGTGAATGTATCGGGTGGTGGTTCGCGTGTAACTTACTATATGAGCCTCCAGGCTAACCATGATACAGGTCTCCTCGATGCACCGGACTACTTCTATAATCCCAATATTAACCAGTGGCAATATAATTTTCAGAACAACATCTCCTATAAACTGACCAATACCACTACCATTGATTTGCGCATGATGGCACAGATCGGTAATATGCAAGGTCCTAACTATAATATAGGCAATGACTTGTACAAGAGGGTTATGCGTACCAACCCGGTGGAATTCCCCGCTTATTTTCCACAGCAGGATGGGGACGACGGTTTCATTCGCTTTGGCGGTGCAGAGATTAAACCGGGCTTTTTGGGAACCAATCCGTATGAATATATGATGAGTTCTTTCAAGGAAGTAAACTTCAATACCCTGAATACTTCATTGGCTTTGAATCAGGACTTGAGTGTTATTACCAAAGGATTGAGTCTGAAAGCACTGGTGAATTTTAAAAACTGGTCGGAAACTTCATATACCCGTAGTATCAAGTCTAATATATATAAGGTGAAAGATGGTTCCTATAATCCTGAAACCGGCGAATATGATTATCAGTTGTTGCAGACCGGAGATCAGTTCCTGAGCCAATCCGGCATTAGTCGTAATTCGGATCAGACTTTCTACTTCGATGCCCGTCTGGACTGGAAACGTAGTTTCGGTGATCACAACCTGACAGCAATGGCAATGTATATGATGCGTGAATATCGTAGCGATGTATTGCCGAACCGTAATCAAGGTTACTCCGGACGTGTGACTTACGATTACGCCAGTAAATATCTGGTTGAATTCAACTTTGGCTATAATGGTTCCGAACGCTTGGCTGCCGGTCATCGTTTTGAGTTCTTCCCGGCTGTGTCAGCAGGTTGGGTAGCAAGTTCTGAAAAGTTCTGGGAGCCGATAAGCAAGTATATCAATCACTTCAAGATCAGAGGTTCTTACGGTTTGGTAGGTAGTGATGCCTTTGCCAGTGGAGCTCCACACTTCCTCTATCAGAATAATATTGGTATTGGCTCATCACCCAACTTCTGGACCGGACTTCCTACGAGTGAAATCAGCAAGAAAGGCCCCGGGTTCTATGTATTAGCAGTGCAGAATGCAGGTTGGGAACATGTGAAGAAGTTCGATATCGGCTTCGACATGATGTTGTTTAACCAACTGAATATTACATTCGACTATTTCCATGACAAACGTGAGCGCATCCTGATGTCACGTGCTTCCTGGCCTTCTATGTTGGGATATTGGGGATCAAAACCCTGGAGTAATATTGGTGAAGTAGAGAACCAAGGTTTCGAGTTAAGCCTGAACTGGACGAAACAGTTTGGAAAAGACCTGACGTTAGATCTTCGCGGTAACTTTACCTACAACCAGAATGAATATAAATATGTGGATGAACCCAGCTATCCGTATGTTTGGCAAACCAATACCGGCAAACCGTTGAACACTGTTAAAGGTTATATTGCCGAGGGATTGTTCACAAGCGAAGAAGAAATAGCCAACTCGCCGGACCAATCACAACTGGGTGCCAACATCATGCCGGGTGATATCAAATACCGTGATATAAACGGTGACGGACAGATTACTACTGAAGACCAGGTGATGATTTCATCTTATGACTGGCATCCCCGTATCCAGTATGGCTTCGGTTTGAATATTGTCTATAAGAACTTTGACTTAGGTGTGTTCTTCAACGGTTCGGCTAAACGTAAGACTATGATTAATAGTGGAATCGCTCCCTTCCTTTCTAGCGGTGGAGATGGTGAGGAAGGTGAAACACTGGCCCGAAATCTGATGCAGTGGATTGCAGATGACCATTGGTCAGTAGACAATCCGAATCCGAATGCGGCATATCCCCGTTTGGGTTTGACCAAAGCCGATGTAACCAATAACATTCAGCCCAGTACATTCTGGCTGCGCAATGGAAACTTCCTTCGCTTCAAGACGTTGGAAATCGGCTATCGCTTGCCTTATTGCCGTATCTATCTCAGTGGCGATAATCTGGCGGTATTCAGCCCCTTCAAATTGTGGGATCCTGAACTGGCATGGAATGCTTATCCGTTGTCACGCACGTTCAATCTGGGCGTTCAATTTACATTCTAAGAAACAATCTAATACATTATTGAAGTATGAAACTAACATATAAAATATCCCGAATGGCGCAGGTATTGATAGCTTCCTGTTGCCTGGTATCATGCAATTATCTGGATGTCATTCCGCCTGCACAGGCTGATTTTAAAGACACCATGAAAGATAAAGAAGCTGCATTGTCTTTCTTGTATACTTGCTATGGCGGTACTCCGCGTTCTACTCCTTATCATTATCATGCTTTTGAGCAGTCAGCTGATGAGATTATTCAGCCTTATGCTTACTCCAACTGGCAGCAACAAGTGGCGTGGGGAACTATTTCTCCGGCATATTCCTACAGTTGGGGAGGTGATGATATGAATATCTGGATTCCCAGTTATAACTGGTTGGGGTATGTACACCATTTCCTGAGCCTGATTGATGACTTGCAACCGGTGGGAGTTACGGCAGAAGATAAAGAAGAGTACAAAGGTGAATGTTATTTTCTGGAGGCTTATTATCATTTCCGTGTGCTTCAGGCTTTCGGACCCTGTCCTATTATTCCTGAGAAAGTAGACCCGAATGTTACCAGTTTAGACCTTCCAGGACGTTCACACTTCGATTACTGTGTGAATTTTATCGTGGGCAAGCTGGATGATGCAGCCCGTGCGCTTCCTGCAACACGTCCTAACAATGAATTGGGCCGTGCTACTTCTACTATGGCTAAGGCTTTGAAAGCCCGTATATTATTGTATGCCGCTTCTCCGTTGTGGAACGGTTCGTTCCCCAATCCGGAATGGAAGAATAAGAATTATGAGACAGACGGTTATGGTAACGAACTGGTAAGTTCCAGTTACGACCGCGAGAAATGGACACGTGCCCTTACTGCTTGTCAGGAAGCCTTGACTGCTGCCAAGGAAGCCGGTTATCAACTCTTTGACATTGAAACGGCAAATAAGAAAGCTGACCGTGACGGAATAGCTCTTCCTTTCATCCCGGGACGTGAAGAAGACACTGAGGAAAACCGTGAGTTTAAAGAACGTGTACGTATGTTCCAATATATGGTTACTGCCAACGAAGGCGATAATAACAAGGAGCTGATTTGGGCACAACGTATTGAACTGGATGCCCAGAATGGTGGAGAAGGTACGGACTGTCGTTTGCCAAACAAAGTGGTGAAGAGAAGTAATGGAGTTTATGTAGGAGGTTGGGCAGCTATGGCACCGACGTTGTATTCTGTACAGCATTTCTATACTGAGAACGGTAAGTTGCCGGCACAGGACCCCAATTTCTATCCTGAGGAAGAATGGTATACCCGTTTCTATGAAGGCGCTCAAAGCCCTGCTCTGGCAACCAATAATCTGGACGGTGAAGATGTGAAGAATGACATTATCAAGATGCACGCTAAGCGTGAAGCCCGTTTCTATGCATGGATTGTATTTGACGGCACTCAATACAGCTCGAAGATTAATAATGGCAATCCGTTGTGGATTAACCTGAAAAATACCAATACAAACGGATATAACACAAGTAATACCCGTAACTGTGCTGGAAGCGGTTATCTGTCGAAGAAGTTCATCGATCCCAACATCTATTTTGGCGCCGATGGTACCCGTCAGCACACAGCTCCCCGTCGTCCGTTGATTCGTATGGCCGAACTTTACCTGAATCTGGCAGAGTGCTATGCAGCGTTGGATAATGAAGGTGAAGCCCTTGCTAATCTGAATGAGATTCGTCGTCGTGCCGGTATTTCCGAACTGACTGGAAGTGATGTAACAGGCAGCATGACTCTGACTGATTGGGTGCGCAACGAACGGTTCGTTGAACTCTTTGAAGAGGGACACCGCTACTATGACCTGCGTCGTTGGGCAATTGCTCCTCAGATGTTGAAAGCCGGTATGCGCTACGGTCTGGATGGTCTTCGTGTGAATCCGAGTTTTGAGGAATTCAACAAACCTACCTTGGTTAACCAACCGTTCAAGTGGGATGACAAACTGTATCTGATGCCCGTTTGGTCAAGAAGTGGCATGGATGAGCTTTACAGTAACCCTCAGTTAGTACAGGCCCCCGGATATTAATCAATCTCTAATAACAAAGCTTTATGAAAATAAGAACAATATTGTTGATGGGCGGCCTGGTGCTACTGGGTGCCTGCAGCGAATCAAAATATGATTTGGACCAACTGGTACCGGAAGAGTACCATAAAATACTGTATGTGAATAATAGCGGTAAGCAGGATCTTACGTTGTATGATACGGATGAAGATAATAAGTATACTCTTTCCGTAGTTAAGTCCGGGAGTGATCCCAGTCTGACTGCCAGTGTCAAAGTCAGTGTGCTGACACAAGTGGAACTTGACGAGGAATATAGCGAACCGGAAGGAACGAACTATAAGCTGATAGGTGAGAACTGTTATTCGCTGGATGCAACCACGTTGGACTTTTCATCTGCCGACCGGTATAAACTGGTAAATATCTTCCTGAAACCTCAGAGTGTAAAAGCATTCATGGAAACTGATCCGGAAGCCGTATGGGTATTACCTTTACAGGTTACCAGTGAAACAGACTCCATCAATGCCGAAAAGAATGAATTGTTCCTGAAACTGACAGGAGTGATTAAGCCTGCCATTGGCTTTGCCAATTCGGATGTAGAAGTGAAACTGTTGGATTATGGTTCTGTCTCTACATTTACGGAGAAAGTAAAATTCGGTCTTGATACAGATAATAAATGGGATTTGGAGTGTAAATTTGTAGTTGATAAGGAATATATTGCCGAGTACAATGCAGACAATGGAACTAACTTCAAGGTTCTGCCTGAAGGAACTTATACTGTTCCGGAGATGGTAACCCTTCCCAATGGCACTACGAATATGGAACTGGAAGTCACGATAAATGGTGACCAACTGGTACCGGGTGATTATATGCTGCCCGTTAAGATTGCAGAAGTTTCTCAATTTGAGATTTCTGCGGCGAAGGTGGTATCTCCGTTGGCTTTCCGTGTGATGGGACATAAACTGGATCGCGCAGGCTGGACGGCAGAAGCCAATACCGAAGAACTGACAGGTGAAGGTGCAAGCGGCAAAGCCGGATGTGCATTGGATGATAATCTTGCGACTTACTGGCACTCAACATGGCAGACAGGAAACTGGGTTAGCTTCCCGTTTGAAATAATCGTAGATACAAAAACAGAACATACTTTCACCCAGTTTGCTTTGATGCAAAGGCAGAATGAAAGCTATACGGATACCAAGTCTGGTAAGTTCTATGTAAGCTCTGACAAGGAGAACTGGACAGAAGTAGGACGATTCTCTATGGAGAAAATACTTGATAGACAGGTGTTCGGCGTTACTCCGACGAAGGGACGTTACTTCAAGGTATCCATCGAAGAGAGTTATAGAGGTACCAATGCTTCTTTGTCCGAAATATATGCTTATGCTTTGGAATAAGCAGATTGCAATAACTGATTTGTAACAATCGTGAAAGAGAGATAGGGACTCTTTTCCCTCGAAAGAGAGAAAGACGAACTATCTCTTTTTTATTCAGTAAAATAGAAAAGGATGAGATATAAAGTGTTATTACTGGTCTTTACAGTAGTATGTGCTTCGTGTGCACAGCGTGCGGACATAAATTACAGGATTGTTACCGGACAACCCTTGCAGGTGATGGAACATTTCGGTGCTTCGGATGCCTGGAGTATGCATGTTTTGGGAAAATGGCCCGAAGAGAAACAAAAACAGATAGCCGACTGGTTATTCAGTACTGAAAACGACGCGAACGGGAAGCCCAAAGGTATCGGTCTTTCCCTGTGGCGGTTCAATCTGGGTGCAGGGAGTACGGAGCAGGGCGACGCCAGCCAGATTGGTTCTCCTTGGATGCGTACCGAATGTTTCTTGCAGCCGGACGGGAGTTATAACTGGGATAAACAGGAAGGTCAACGTAACTTCCTTCGGTTGGCGAAGGAACGCGGAGTCAATAAATTCCTCGCTTTCCTGAATTCTCCTCCCGTTTATTTCACTCAAAACGGACTTGCCACTAATACCGGACGCGATGGTACACTGAATCTGAAAGCGGAACATTATGAAGACTTTGCCCGCTTCCTGGCAAACGTGATAAAGGGAGTTGAAAAGAAAGATGGCATCAAGTTCGATTATCTTTCTCCCTTCAATGAACCGGATGGACACTGGAACTGGATCGGTCCCAAGCAGGAAGGTACTCCGGCTACAAAGAAAGAGATAGCCCGGGCCGTACGTCTTATCAGTAAAGAGTTCGTAAAGGAAGGTATCCATACGGGAATCACCATTTGTGAAGCATCAGATTACCGCTGTATGTTCGCTACCCATATGACCGACCATGAACGCGGATATGAGATACAATCTTTCTTCTGCCCCGATAGTGTGGATACTTATCTGGGCGATACCCCGAATGTGCTCCCTCTTATTTCAGGACATAGCTACTGGACTACTACCCCGCTGAACATGTTGCGTGATTATCGCCTCCGCTTGCGGAATACGTTGGATACATACGGTGTGGACTTCTGGCAGTCCGAAACCTGCATTATGGGTAATGACGAGGAAATCGGCGGTGGACATGGATTTGACCGAACCATGAAGACCGCACTTTATGTGGCGCGTATCATTCACCACGACATTGTTTATGCAGGCGCTCGCAGCTGGCAATGGTGGCGTGCCATTGGCGGTGATTACAAAGACGGACTGATCCGTGAGTATACAGACCCCGATTTACAAGACGGCAGGGTGGAAGACTCCAAGCTGATGTGGATATTGGGGAACTACAGCCGCTTCATACGTCCGGGTGCTGTACGTATGTCTGTTGAAACTACTGATAAAGAAGGAAAAGCTATCCGGGATGGCGATACCGATCAGCAGGGATTGATGTGTTCTGCCTATCGGAATACCGACGGACAGTGGGCGATGGTCGTCATCAACTATGCCGACCGGGAACAGGAGTTCACTGTCGATGTAAACGATCCGAAGGTGAAGTCATGGCAAGGTTACCGTACGTCGGATGTAGCCGGAGAAGACCTTTTGCCTGTTGGAAAGTTGAAGAATAAAAAGGTAGCGGTGATCCCTGCCCGTTCGGTGACAACATTTGTTTCCGGAAACTGATGCGTAATAAAACTTTAGTTATCAGTCCCGAAATTAGCTGAGAATTGCGATTATGAACTGAAAAGTCCACCTATTTGATGCTTTTATATACCCTGTTCTTGGAAGATATAGTTTATTTTTGCATGTGGAACATTATATATATATCTAATACCGATAAATAAACAGGCTTATGAAAAAGATTTTTTTACCCTTCGCCGCAGTTGCCCTTTTGTTGAGTTCCTGCAAGGACGCTGCGCCGAAGGAAGAACTTGTAATCAACCTACAAGAGAAAGGTGCTGAAGTAGCGTCATCCATGTATGGCATCTTCTTCGAAGAGATTAACCATGCGGGCGACGGCGGCTTGTATGCCGAACTGGTGAAGAACCGTAGTTTCGAGGAACTGGAAATGCCCGAAGGTTACTATGCCGAGGGCGATGTGCTGCATCCGAAGAAAGTGTGCAATCACATTTCGGGTGAAGTGAGAGAAGGAAGTTTTCGCTGGACTACCGAACCGGTGCCGGGCTGGACTCTGAGCACAAAGGATGCTGCGGAAATGAAACTGACCAAGGAACAACCCAAGTTCTCTACGGCTCCGAACAATCTGAAGGTAACCATTAAAAATGCTTCAACTCCTGTTCGCCTGATAAACGAAGGATACTGGGGGATGAATCTGGTGAAAGACAACTCTTATCAGTTGCGTACCATTATCCGCCCTGCTTCCGATTACAAGGGAAAAGTGACTGCCCTGTTGCTGTCCGAGCAAGGCGAAGTGCTGGCTTCCGCTCCTGTTGATATAACTGCTGCCGGACAATGGAACGACCTGAGCCTGGCAATGCAACCTACGGCAACTTCTGCCAAAGGAAAGCTTGCTTTGGAATTTGATGCTCCGGGTACAGTCTATGTAGATTATGTTTCTCTCTTCCCCGAAAAAACTTTCCACGACCGTCCGAATGGACTGCGGAAAGATGTAGCTGAAATCTTGGAGGGATTGCACCCCGCCTTTGTACGCTGGCCCGGTGGCTGTGTGGTAGAAGGTATCTCGTTGGAGAACCGTTTCGAATGGAAGAAGTCTCTGGGCGATCCTGCCGCACGGTCGGGAGAATACAGTACCTGGGGCTACCGTTGCTCGTATGGTTTCGGTTATCACGAAATGTTGCAGTTCTGCGAAGATATCGATGCAAAGGCAATGTTCGTCTGCAACGTCGGTCTGGGTTGCCAGTATCGCATGGGAGACGCTTCACCGGAGAGTAAGATAGCTTACTATCTGGACGATTGCATGGATGCCATAGAGTATGCCATCGGTGACGTGACTACCGAATGGGGTGCCAAGCGTGCCGAACAGGGCCATCCCGAACCTTTCCCGTTGCAATACGTAGAGATTGGTAATGAGAACTGGGGCGATGAGTATGACAAGCGTTTCGATATCTTCTATACAGCTATCAAAGCGAAATATCCCGAGTTGATCCTGATTTCCAATCACGGTTTGGGTGGAACGGGTAAGATTGCCAAAACGGATATGATCGACCCGCACTGGTACGTGAATCCGGAATTCTTCTTCCAGAACACGACTATCTTTGATAACCATCCGCGTGGAAAATACGATGTCTATGTAGGCGAATATGCTTGTAACGCCAATGTAGGCGGTGGAAACATGCGTGCCGCCCTCTCGGAAGCCGCCTTTATCTCCGGTATGGAGCGCAACGGCGACCTGGTGAAGATGACTTCGTATGCCCCGCTTCTGGAGAACCGGAACGACCGTTCGTGGGCTGTCAACCTCATTTGGCTGGATACGGACCAGGTACTTGGACGCAGTTCTTATTATGTACAACAGATGGCGGCTGAAAACCGTCCGACGTACAATGTGAAGAGTAATATGACTATGAGCACTCCACGGATAGCCGATTATAATGAAGGACGTTTCGGCTTCGGCTCCTGGCATACACAAGTTGAATTCAAGGATGTGAAACTGACCGGAGCAGATGGAGCGCCCATTGATCTTGATCTTAACAAGGCGGTGAAGAAAGAAGGCGAATGGAGTCTGGATAACGGTCTGTTGAAGCAAACATCTCTGAGAGAACCGGCGAAATACATTGTTGATGGCTTCAATGGCAACCAGTTTACACTGGAGTTCAAGGTTCGCAAAGAAGGCGGTAACGAAGGTTTCTTCCTCTATTTCGGCTTGTCGGAGGACAGTAACAAAGGCTTTGTATATAACGTTGCCGGATGGAACAATGGTACGACGGCTGTAGAAGGAGTTATAGGTGGACGCACTTCCGGTGTGGCAGGCGACCGGGTATCTCACAGTCTCGAAACCGATAAATGGTACGACGCGAAACTGGTGGTTACTCCTCAGAAGAGCGAACTCTTCATGGATGGCAAACTGATATTGGCCCATGCCCCGGAGACGACTCCGCTTCAGTTCTTCTCTTCCGGTTATGATGAGGCAACCGGTGAGGTGATCGTGAAAGTGGTGAACTCAGAGGCTCAGTCCTATCCGTTACGGATCAAACTGGATGGAGTGGATAGCGTGGAGAAGACCGGTAAAGTGATTTCTCTGTCCGCAGCCAGTGACATGGATGAGAACTCGTTTGAAGAACCAATGAAGATCTCTCCGAAGGAAAGCGAATACAAAGGCTTTGGAAAGAACTTCGATTATACCTTCCCGCCATTCTCATATACTATATTGAGAGTGAAGGCGAAATGATAAGCATAGAGGCGCTTTTGATGCAATACGTCATCAAAAGCGCCTTTTTTTTGACTTATGCCGTTTGCTGAAAGCCTGAAATAGGATTGTACCGCAGAATGGAATGCATATACATGCGGCAGATTTGCATGATTTCTTATCCTTATACAAGCTTTATGCAATGAGTATCGGTTTTGAACAGATCATACAGGTATTCCGGATGAACGGAACAAGTATTCTTGTTGAGTATAACAAGCATTCCGGACGAGCGGAACATGCATTCTTGTTGAACGGAACATCTATTCTTCTGAAACGGAGCATCTATTCCGGGCAAAACGGACCTACTTTCAACATAACAGGATTGTCCGTATTTTTATATCATTCTATTAGTTAAGCAGATGCGAATTTTCTTTTGTATATTTCCGATGTACCTGTGCTTCGGGGCTAAAGAAATGATTCTCGATGGCTTAGGAATGCAAAATGTCACAATGTAACTTCGTATTCCAGACGGTTCATCTCCTGGACAGGCTTTGTTTTTTAAGCCCGGCTTTGTCCGGTTATGAATGAAAAGGCTTATATTTGCATTACCGTACCTTTTTTAATTTAATATACTTGGCGGTCAATGACAATAGATCTGAATTTTTTTAATAAGTTCTTTATTGACTATCAGCAGCGCTTCGTTCACTTTGCCTGTACCTATGTGCACGATGAAGCCGTTGCCGAAGACTTTGTCATTGAGTCCATGATGTATTACTGGGAAAATAAAGACCGCCTGCCTGCCGATACCAATATTCCGGCTTATGTACTGACCACTATCAAACATAAATGCATTGACCATCTGCGGCACCAGCAAATCCGGCAGGACGTTTCGGATGAAATCTCCCAAATCTATGCCTGGGAACTGTCCGGTAGAATCGTTACATTGGAGGACTTTGAACCTTATGAGGTCTTTACGGCAGAGATACAGGAGATTGTTGATAAGACTCTGGATAGCCTGCCCGAACAAACCAGGCGTATTTTTAGGATGAGCCGTTATGAGAATAAGTCTCATAAAGAAATCGCAGCTTTACTGGAAATGACAACCAAAGGCGTAGAGTTTCATATATCCAAGTCTACCAGGGAGTTACGCTTGGCCCTGAAAGATTACCTGCCCGTCTCTTTACTCTTTTTCTACCTCAACTGAAAAAAGTTTGTTTTTCTACTAGGGAATATTTCCCGTGGTTCGCTATTACTATAGATACACAAATAAAAGTATGTATGGATAAAGACTTATTATATCGTTTTTTCGAAGGTCGTGCTTCCGTAGAAGAAATGAGATTGGTGAAAGAATGGTCGGAAGCCTCCGAGGAGAACAGCAAGCTGTTACGTCGGGAGCGCAAGCTGTTCAATGCCATCATTCTTTCGGGGCGCTTCGAATCATCTGACGGCCAAACTACACTCAGAAAGAAAAGAAACCATTTCGTCAGAGAGTTTCTGAAGATAGCTTCTGTTGTCGCGATAACGGTAGGCATAACGGCTGCATTGTTTTCAATAGGAGAAGATAAGGAGGATATGAATGTAGCCATGCAAACTATTACCGTGCCGGCCGGCCAGCGTGTGAACCTCGATTTACCCGATGGTTCAAACGTTTGGCTGAACGCCGGAACGACGATGAAATATCCTGTCTCGTTCATGAAAGGCAAACGCGAAGTGATACTGGACGGAGAGGCTTATTTTGAGGTGGCACACAATGAGAAATCCCCTTTCGTGGTGCGGACGCATGCAATGGATGTGGAAGTACTGGGCACAAAGTTCAATGTGGAGGCCTATTCGGCAGGGCGCACTTTCGAGGCTTCTCTGATGCAGGGAAAGGTGAGGGTGAAGTCTCCTGCTAATGGAAAGCTTGCCGTAGTGCTTCTTCCCCAGTATAAAACGACTCTGAAGGATGGCAAACTGGTGGTGAGCAAGATTGATGATTATAATGTGTACCGCTGGAAAGAAGGTTTGTATTGCTTCAAGAATAAACCCTTTGCCCGGATCATGGAAGATCTGGAAAGATATTATGATCTGAAGATTCAGTTGGATAAGAAGAGCATAGAAGGCGTGGCGCTGACCGGTAAGTTCCGTATATCCGACGGGCTGGACTATGCATTGCGTGTTTTGCAGAAGGATGTAGCCTTTACTTACCGGAGAGATAAAGATAATGACGTCATTTATATAAAGTAAATCGTAGTATTAACCGGATTAAAACAAAAGATTAGCCTATGGAACAATACTGATGGAAAACAAGAAAGCCGATAGATGTTTGCCCCATCCACCGGCCCTGATTAACACAATTCAATTTATAAATCGTATTAATAACTCATTTACAAAGATATGAAAAACATTCCTTTGTCGGATATTTATTGCCCTAAAAATCCGCAATTAACATTATTATTTAGAATTATGAGAATATCAATATTCTTTTTGTTCTTCTGTGCTTTTAGCCTGATGGCGAAGAATAGTCACTCACAAAATGCACGGGTGACAATCAATCGAACCAATGTACAACTTGAATCTATACTGAATGAAATAGAGTCTCAGACGGATTATCTGTTCATCTATAAAGAAGATGTAAACGTAGAGGCGCGCAAAAGTATCCGGGCGGATAATGCAAAGGTATCGGAAGTACTGAATACATTGCTGGCAAACTCTCCTATCCGCTATAAGATGGAGGGAAACCATATCATTCTGACCAGACAGGCAGTGGCTGATGTACGTCAGGCCGGCGTAACGGGTGTGGTTACCGATGAATCGGGAGAACCTTTGATTGGGGTTACCGTTCTGGTGAAAGGTGGCAGCCAAGGCAGTGTGACAGACCTTGAAGGTAAGTTTACGCTGGTTGCCAATGTGGGCGATGTACTTCAGTTTAGCTATATAGGATATGTTTCACAGGAAGTGAAGCTGAAGGATCTGAAACTGTTGCGTGTGGTTCTGCGTGAAGATGCCAATTTACTGGACGAAGTCGTTGTAATCGGCTATGGCAGTATGAAGAAGAAAGACCTGACAGGTGCCATTACCCATGTACAGGCTGAAAAGATGGCGAAAGAGAAACCGGCTACCATGCAGGATTTATTGCGTAGCGCGGCACCGGGACTGAACGTGGATCTGTCCAACGATGCCAAAGGCGGTGGTAATATGTTAGTGCGTGGACGTCGCTCTCTGAAAGGTGGAACCGGGCCATTGATTGTTCTGAACGGTATGATCTTTCAGGGTGATCTTTCTGAAATAAATCCGGTGGATATAGAGTCTGTAGACGTCTTGAAAGACGCATCATCGGCAGCCGTTTACGGAGCAAAGTCGGCTAACGGCGTAGTACTTGTTACTACCAAGAAAGGAACGGAGGAGAAACCGACTATTCGGTTCGATGCAAGCGTGGGTTTTGTGACCATGGGGGCTAACCGGGAGGTGTATAGTGCGGATGAGTATTTGCAATATCGTGCAGATTATGCGGCAAGCAGCAACGGGTTCGGGAATCAAGGCTATTACGTTAAGCCCACGGCCGAAAACCTGAATAAGTATAACCTTACCGAAGCGCAATGGCGTAACTATGATGCCATAGGACAGGGTTCCACGAATATGGAAGACATCTGGTTGCAACGCATCGGTCTGGGAGAGATAGAGCGCGAAAACTATTATGCGGGTAGAACATACGACTGGTATGATGCCTCTTTCCAAACCGGATTGAGACAGGACTACAATGTAAGTCTGTCCGGTAAGACGTCCAACCTGAATTATTACTGGTCTTTAGGTTATCTGGACAGCGAAGGATTGGTGGTAGGAGACCGGTTTAAGAATTATCGTACCAATTTGCGACTGGATGGAAAGATAGGTAACTTCATGGAGGCAGGTGTCAATCTGAATTTGCAGAGTCGGGAAGAAGGTTTCCAGACGGTGAGTTGGGAAGGACAGATCGCTAATTCTCCTTACTCTACTCCATATTATAGCGACGGCACGCTGAATCCCTGGCCTATGGGAGAAAAGAATCAGGTAACGGGTGTGAACAGCCTTTACAATAACTCCATGTCATCTAAAGATGCAGGTACCCAGAATGTGACGGCGAATTTCTATGCTAAATTAAAACTGCCTTTCAACATTTCATATCAGTTTAACTTTGCACCCCGGTATAGTTGGAACCATTCAAGATACTGGAACAGTTCGCAAAGCGTCTTTGACAAAGACAACGGAGTTGCAGGCAGATCGACGGCCCGTTCCGTAGATTGGACACTGGACAATATGGTGAAGTGGAACTATACTTTCGCCAAGAAACATAATATAGACTTGACCTTGCTTCAGAGTGCCGAGAAATATGAAGTATGGGAAGAGTCAATGGTAGCTTCCGACTTTACCCCTTCGGATGTACTGGAATGGCATAACATGAAGACTGCGGGCAACAAAGAAATCAGTGCCAATGATACGAAACATACGGGTGCCGCATTGATGGCCCGTTTATTCTACTCTTATGACAACCGCTATATGCTGACCGCATCTGTTCGTCGCGACGGTTTCTCCGCTTTCGGTGCTTCCAATCCCTGGGCTACATTTCCCGCCATAGCCGTGGCATGGAGTTTCACGAATGAAAAGTTCTTCAAGTGGGCGCCAATGAGTAGCGGTAAGCTGCGTTTGTCCTGGGGTAAGAATGGAAACCGGGATATCGGTATTTACCAAGCCTTGTCCCAATTGCATGGAGGTACGGCCGGCAAATATACTTATGTCACTCCACAAGGGAGTCTGTATGAAGTGTCTTCATTGCAGATTGAAAGAATGTCCAATACGGATTTGAAATGGGAAACTACCACATCCTGGAATGTCGGTCTGGACTTCGGTTTCCTGAATGACCGTATCAATGGTAGCATTGAATGGTACCATATGCCTACAACGGACTTGTTGGTAGACAGAAGCTTGCCGGGCTTTACAGGTTATACGGATATCGTAACCAATCTGGGACAGGTTAATAATGAAGGGTTTGAATTCTCATTGAATACGGTTAATATCCGCAATAAGAACTTTACCTGGTCTTCTACATTCGGGCTTTCACACAACAAGAATACGATTAAGCATTTGTATTACCGTTACGAAGATGTATTGAACGAGGTCGGAGAAGTGGTAGGAAGTAAAGAAGTGGACGATGTGAACAGGGGCTGGTTTGTAGGGAAAGATATTTCGGCCATTTGGGATCATGAATTCATCGGCATCTGGCAGGAAGATGAAGCGGAAGAAGCCGCAAAGTACGGGCAGCAACCGGGTGATGCAAAAGTCAGGGATGTGAATGGAGATTATAAGATTACCCAGGAGGATAAGGTCTTCTTAGGTCAGGAAACACCTAAGTTCAGATGGTCGTTCAGAAATGAATTTACTTTGTTCCGGAATTGGGATATTTCTCTCAATCTTTATTCTCAGATGGGACATAAGCAAAGTACAACGGAATATCTGAACTTCTTTGATAATCTGGGTGATTATTCGAATACCTATAAGCGCGAATACTGGACTCCTGAGAACAAATCAAATTCGTATGCCCGTCTGAAGTCGACACGTCCTTCGAATATCAACCCCAAGAAGGTGATAAACAAAGGCTTTATCCGCCTGGAGAATATTTCTGTTTCCTACAGGGTGCCCCAACAGTTTGCACGGAAACTGATGGCTAAAGAGATCAGTATATACGGAACTGTCAGGAATGTGGCTGTCTGGGCCTTTGACAAAGAGTGGGATTATTGGGACCCGGAAACAAAGGGACTTCTCCCCAGAACATTTACTTTCGGTGCAAGTATAACATTTTAATTAAATAACTATCATGAAAACAAATCTAATAAAAGCGATATATCTGACCTTCGGGTTATCTTCATTAGCATTAACGGGATGTTCGGACAGTTGGCTGAAACCGGAACCATTATCATTTTATGAACCCAGTGTGACGTTATCCACCAAAGAAGGGTTGGAAGCTGCGCTCACTACCTGCCACAGACAGATGCGTTATTATTATATGGAGGATAACGGGCCTGCATTGGCTACGGAAATGATATTCTCGGATGTGGCTGTAACGGCTGTATCCGACTTTAGCGGGTGCCAGGACATCCTTTCGAATGTGACTCCTATTTCCGAGAACAATTGGTTCGGTACGAATATGATTAATTGGTTCTGGAATATGGGTACACAAGGTATCAGCTTTGCCAATGTGGTGATTTCGCGCATTTCCGAGTTGGATTTGGACCAGACCACCAAAGAACAGATGCTATCCAGTGCTTATTTCCAGCGTGCCTGGCGTTACTATCATCTGATTTTCCAGTTTGGTGATATCCCCTTCCTGTCGAAAGAAGTCACGACTCCGAAGCTCGACTTTCGTTCCACAAAGATGGAAGTGGTTATCGAGCAAATGATTAAAGACCTGGAATATGCCGTAGGGCATATCCCAGATCAAGTTGACTATGGTAAAGAAAACAAGGGAGCCTGCCGGATGCTGCTTATTAAGTATTACATGGCAGCCGGGGATTTTGACAAGGCGCTTGAACAGGCCAATGCCCTTATTGACGCTTCCGGATATGAACTGATGGAAAACACATTTGGCAAGTGGGAGAATCCTTATCCGGAACATCATCCGGTGACACGCAATGTGATCTGGGATTTGCATAGACCGGTAAATAAGGCGGATGCTTCCAATAAGGAGACCATCATGCTCATGGTGAACAGATATGATAATTCAGAAAGCCGGCTCAATACGAATTACCTGTATAATATGACTCCGTTCTGGTCGCAAACAGATGTGAACAGAGGTATCCTGGTGCCCAGTAAGTCGCAGTCCGGTATGACGAGACAGTCTGCTACGGCGGGTATGCTGGCACAATATCCTGACTTTTTAGATTGCAGGGCGATCTATGGACGTGGTGAAGCGTTTTCAAGACCTACTTATCATGCGGAAAAATCCATGTGGGGTGATAAAAATGATCTCCGACACAGTCGGGAAGCCGGTAACTGGTTCGTGATGGAGGATCTGAAATATAATGATCCTAAATTATTGGGTACGGATGATGCTGTCTATTATCTGAAACCTATACAGAAGTATGCGGATGACGGCACGCTATTGTGCAAGGATACCATTCGTTGCTGGTTCGATTATCCGTATTATAAATTATGGGTAGAAGATACGGCGAGGGAAGTAGCCAATGGATATTCGGGTACGGACTACGTTGGAGGTTCGGGCGACTGGTATGTATATCGTCTTGCGGAAGCTTATCTGCTGAGGGCGGAGGCTTACTACTGGAAGAAGGAATATGCGAAAGCTGCCGCTGATGTAAATAAGATCAGAGAACGTGCCGGATGTACGGATTTGTTCGATGCCGGCGAACTTAATGGACTGGACGGGCTGGACGTGATTATGGATGAAAGGGCCCGTGAGCTGATGTATGAAGAGTTCAGGCATGTGGAACTTGTACGTGTTTCGTTTATAAAAGAGAATCAGGAAGGGAATTACACCTCTCCGAAAGACCTTGCAGACGAAAGTAGTAACAGTTATTGGTGGCACAGAATCACGGAATATAATAACTATTACAATAAGGGTGTGAAAACGCTTCATAATGATGAATACAAAATAGGGAAGTACAATATATTCTGGCCCATACCGCAGACCGCCATTGATGCGAACTTGTATGGCCGGGTAAATCAGAACTATGGATATTCCGGTTATGAGCTGAATGAAACCCCTATTGCTTCACAAGAAGAGCAAATAGCATCCGGTCAGTAATAAAATGAGTGTCTCATAATGAAGAGATTGGGCAAGTTTATTATCTTTGCTTGCCTAATCTCCTTTATAACCCCAAAAACATCACGTATGAAAAGATGTAGAATTCACATTTTATCTGTTTTGCTTATCTGTCTTTCCTGCCCTGCTCTGTTGTATGCGGCTACGGAACATGCTGTATCTATTGAAAAGCTCAAAGTGGAATATGCCGAAATGCCATTGGGTATAGATGTGGAAAAGCCCCGCTTCAGTTGGCAGATGGTAATACAGAATACCGAAAGGGGGTATTCGCAGAAAGCCTATCAGATAACGGTGACTGACGAAGCTGGACAAACGGTATGGGACAGCGGAAGAGTGTCGAGTGATCTGTCGCTGAACATTGAATATGCCGGTGCTCCCCTGCAACCCACTACCTGCTATTTCTGGACAGTAAACGTATGGAACCAGAAGGGTGAGCAATCTTCCTCAACCTCCTGGTTTGAAACGGGACTGATGAGTAAAGCCAATCCGTATGAAGGATGGAGTGATGCGAAGTGGATAGGTGGCGGAGATGAAGACATGGTGCTCTATTCCCACTATCTTCCGGTGTTCAGGCTGAACGTTGCACTCCGGTTGGATAAGGAGACAAAAAGTACCCGTGCAGGCTTTGTCTACGGAGCGAATGATAAACGCCTGATGGATAAGAATAAGAACCTGTATCAGTTGCAGAACGGGAAAGATGAGTCTTACATAAAAATAGAACTGGACTTGGATTCGCTTGCTTCGGGTAAAGAAGCGGTGTTGAATGTATATCGTGTAGGATACCATCCGGATGATCGGAAAGATGTTCCTTTCAAGAGCTTTCCCATCCCCCTGACATTGATTAATGAAAGTAATAAGTATGACCGGCATACGGTGAGCCTTACTTCTGATCTGGGTTTTACAAGATTCTATGTGGATGATGCTGAAGAACTTGGTTGGATAAATCTGAATCCGCTGGGGCAGGGAGGTGATTTCATCGCTTTCCCGGTAGTGGGCGACATCGGCTTTGATGTTCCCGCCGGGCAATCCGCTACTTTCCCGGAAATGGAGATTGCCAACTTCAGAAGCCCTTCGAACGTGATTACTACTTGCCGGGAAGGAAATAGCCGGATAGCCGGCGGCACTTCCGGTGTTCTTACTATATTCACTCCCGAAGGAAACTCCGCACCGATGCTTCGTACGGTCTTCTCTTCTCCCGATGCGGAGATTGTAAAAGCCCGCCTGTATGTTACTTCACGTGGCATTTATGAGGTCTATCTCAATGGTAAGCGTGTAGGGGATGATTATTTTAATCCCGGAGTTACCCAGTATAACAAAACTCATCTGTACCAGACGTTTGATGTGACAAAGTACGTCCATTCCGGCAGAAATGCCTTGGGTGCTTTGCTGGCAGAAGGCTGGTGGAGTGGTGGCGCTACTTTTACGGGAGATAACTGGAACTTCTTCGGTGACCGCCAGTCTTTATTGGCAAAGCTGGTTATCACGTATGCGGACGGTCGGACCAATGTTGTGGTGACCGATCCTTTGTCCTGGCAGTATTTCGGCAAAGGCCCCGTCGCTTACGGAAGTTTATTTCAGGGCGAAGTGTATGATGCTTTAAGAGAACCGGCGGTGGAAGGATGGAGCACGGCATCTTATGATGCATCTGCCTGGAAATCGGCTCATGAGGTTGCTTTGGAAGGACATATCAGTAAGGCGGGAAACCCGAATATGCCGTGGGTGAACGATTATTCCGGTTTTGAACTTATCGGGCAATTCGGCCAGAC
>OHAM01000685.1_pt1 | contig 23922 bp, 17 predicted proteins | sample 1577161 | NCBI WGS metagenome assembly OHAM01 (sample SAMEA3541583, study PRJEB24748) | human gut metagenome | biome: human gut; feature: human-associated habitat; material: faeces | place: China | collected 2012
TGTGCATCAAGTGCGTCACGGAGTGGTTGCGGGCCGTCGCTTCGCGGTTTTCTTCATCGACTTGAGCGCTGAAGAGATCGCCGACTTTAACTTCGCCTTCGGCGACATAGCACATATGACCAAAGACGTCAGCCTTGATCTTGAATGTATCGTCGACCTTGAGGATCGTTGTCTTGTTCTTGAAGGTGCCCTTGTCGCCCATCTGACCGCCGCTCTCTGCATAGAACGGAGTACGGTCGAACACAACAACAACTTCGTCACCGGCTTCGGCGTCTTTGACAAGTTCGCCGTCTTTGTAGATAGCTTCGACGCGGCAGGCCTGAACTGTGAGGGTGTCGTAACCTAAGAATTCTGTCGGCTTGCCTTCGTATTCGAGGCCCTGAGCCATCTTGAACTTGCCCTTGGCGCGAGCCTGTTCACGCTGCTTTTCCATCAAGGCATCAAAGCCTTCAAAGTCAACAGAAACATTCTTTTCGCGGCAGACGTCGGCAGTCAGGTCAACCGGGAAGCCATAAGTATCGTGCAGTTTGAATGCTACGTCGCCGCCCAGGATCTTGGTGCCGGAAGCCAGGGCTTCGTTAAGAATATCCAAGCCTTTGGAGAGGGTCTGAGAAAAGCGAACTTCTTCCTGGCGCAGGACTTCCTGAATATGCGGATTACGGATTTCAGGGTAGTGGTCGCCCATTTCTTTAGCAACGGCCTTAACCAAGTTGCTGAAGAAGAGTTTGCGGGCGCCGAGCTTGAAGCCGTGACGCATACCGCGGCGAGCGATACGGCGAAGAACGTAGCTGCGGCCTTCATTGCCCGGAACAACGCCGTCGGCAATGATAAATGTGCAGGCACGGATATGGTCGGCAATGACCTTAACGGAGGGACTGTTCGGATCAACATCCTCAGCACCGGCAGCCTTGACTTCGTCAATGACGGCCTTCATGAGGTTCTGGAACAAGTCGATTTCGTAGTTCGAATGAACACCCTGAAGAACGGCAGAAATACGTTCCAAGCCCATACCGGTATCCACACTGGGACGCGGCAGCTTGTGCATTACGCCTTTTTCATCACGGTTGAACTGCATGAACACGAGGTTCCAAATTTCCATGTAGCGGTCGCCGTCTTCGTCGGGGCTTCCGGGAGGGCCTCCGGCAACGGAGGGGCCGTGGTCATAGAAAATTTCGGAGCAAGGACCGCAGGGGCCGGTATCGCCCATCATCCAGAAGTTGTCGGAAGCGAAACGAGCGCCCTTGTTGTCGCCGATACGAACGATTCTATCGGCAGGGATACCGACTTCCTTATTCCAGATGTTGTAAGCCTCGTCGTCCTCGGCGTACACAGTCACCCAGAGTTTTTCAGGCGGGAGTTTGAAGTGTTCGGTAAGAAGCTCCCAGGCATTCTTGATGGCATCACGCTTGAAGTAATCTCCGAAGCTGAAGTTGCCAAGCATTTCAAAGAATGTGTGATGGCGAGCGGTATAGCCTACGTTTTCCAAGTCATTGTGCTTGCCGCCGGCACGAACACATTTCTGACTGGTCGTCGCACGTGTGTAGGGACGCTTGTCAAAGCCAAGGTAAACATCCTTGAACTGGTTCATACCTGCGTTGGTAAACAGCAATGTGGGGTCGTCACCGGGGACTACCGGGCTGGAAGCGACGATAGTGTGTCCCTTGGACTCCATGAACTTCAGAAACGTAGATCGTATTTCTGATGCAGTGAACATTTATATTTTCTCAAAGTAAGCTGCCGAAACAGCAATGTGTAACCGCGGTATTTTAGCAGATGGCTCTCTGCATCCGCCTTTTTAGACCGCAGATTTCCACGGTAAAACAATAAAGCCTGAACACCTTTTTACCAGTGTCCAGGCTAACTTTTTGTCCTTAATTTCTAAAAGAAACTGCTTTGTTTTTCAGCATTAAACGATACGGGAATAGCGGCGAACTCTTTCGTCTTCACGCAGGTAACGGTCGAAGTTCATCGCTACGGCTCTCACCAGCAGTTTGCCCTTCGGTGTTACTTCAATATAGTCGGGTTCCAGGCGAACCAGACCTTCAGCCTCGAAGTGTTTGAGATTGTTCAGTTCAAAGTCAAAGTATTCATTGAAGTTAATGTCAAATTTTTTCTCGATGTCGGCCTTAACAACTTTGAACTGGCACATCAGTTCCATAATGACTTTGGCACGCAGACGGTCATCGTCATTTAAGAGGTAGCCGCGGTTGGTGGCTAAGTTACCGCTGCGGATGGCTGCGTAATAGCTTTCCAAGTCGCGCGGATTGGCGGCATAGCAGCCGTTGACTTTGCTAATAGAAGAAACACCGAGCGCAACCATGTCGCACTCCGGCTTAGTGGAATAACCTTGGAAGTTTCTCTGCAGCGTACCGTTTTCCTGAGCCTTGGCGAGTTCGTCGGTGACCTTGGCGAAGTGGTCCATACCGATGAAGTGATAGCCGTTGGCGCTCAAACGCTTGATAGCATCCATCATGATGCCGACTTTTTCCGGCGTGCTCGGAAGGTCTTCGGCATTGATGCGTCTCTGCGGTTTAAAGTGTTCGGGCAGATGAGCAAAGTGATAGAGCGCGATACGATCCGGAGAAAGTTCGATCACTTTGTCCAGAGTCATTTCAAAGGTTTTGCGGGACTGGAAAGGAAGACCGTAAATTAAGTCCATATTGATGGACTTAAAGCCGTTGGCACGAGCTGCATCAAGAACGGCTTTCGTCATTTCGAAAGGCTGGACACGGTTCACGGCAATCTGAACGCGATTATCGAAATCCTGAACGCCGATACTCATCCGGTTGAAACCGGCTTTGGCCAAAACTTCAACCTTGTCGACAGGGGTCGAACGAGGATCGACTTCAATGGAAATTTCTGCATCCGGCGCCAGCGCGAAGTGAGAACGGATAATGTCCATCACCTGGAAAATTTCTTCATTGTTCAGGAAGGTCGGGGAGCCGCCGCCAAAGTGAAGCTGCACCACTTCCTTATTGCCGCCGATCTCGGCAGAAACGAGTTCGCATTCTTTGCTTAAAACTTCCAAATACTCTTTGGATCGACAGTGATCTTTCGTGACTTCTTTGTTGCAGCCGCAGAAGAAGCAGACATTCGCACAGAAAGGAATGTGAACATACAGGGATAGATCTGCCGTATTTTCACCGGTCCCTCTCGCATTAAGGACTTTCTTAAAATCTTCGGCGCCGAATTCCTTTGTAAATCTGTCCGCAGTGGGATAAGAAGTGTATCTCGGGCCCGGAACATCGAACCTTTGGAGCAGCTCCAGATCCGGGAATTCAACGTTCAGCTTTCCTTGTGTTTCCATCAGGGTTCCTTTTTAAAAGATCTTTTGATTTTTCTAGGTTCTGTTATTATTTTTCCAACAGGCGAAATTATCTCAAATCATCAAAGGCCGCACAGCTTTTTTGCCTCTTATAACAGTAATTAGAGAAAATGGCTTCTAATTTCACGCAATCCTTATCGGCAAATCGCACCGGCTGTGCCGGCTGCTACCTCAGGCATCTTTGCCTGTCCGCCGATCTGAATGACGCAGAAACAGAAATTTTTTCCTCTCATATCGTCTCCCAAAGAAGAGTTCCAAAGGGTGAAGTACTGTTTAGAGCCGGCGCCCCCCCTTGATGCGCTTTTCGTCACCCGACTCGGTTCATTTAAAAGTTCGGTCCTCACCGAAAACGGCAGCGAACAAGTCACCGATTTCCACATGAGCGGAGAGGTACTCGGCGCCGAAGCGATCCCAACCGAATATCACACCTGCACCGTCACGGCCCTCGAGGACAGTGAAATCTGTTCCTTGCGCTATCGCGAACTCGAAGCACTTTGCGACCGAGATCCGAAAATCTCGCGCCAATTCCGTCTTCTGCTCGGAAGAAAAATTGTCGCGGCGCATCAAAACCTGCTCATCCTCGGCTGCACCAACTCAACACAGCTGCTGGCTTCTTTCCTGCTGAACCTTGCAAGAAAGTTCGAAGCCCGAGGATTCTCAAAAAGCGAGTTCGTCCTAAGAATGACTCGAGGCGAACTCGGCAGTTTCTTGGGCCTCAAGCTCGAGACCGTCAGCAGGACGCTCACCCACTTTGATGAATTGAACCTGATTGAAATTAACCAGAGACACGTTCGTATCATCAACCTGGAAGGGCTTAAAGCCGTCGCTAAAGAATCGGGGCGCGCCAAGAGAAAAACATTACAAGAGTGATGCTAAGGCTTCGTGCTTAACGCTTCATGAAACTCAAATCTTGAAAATCAAAAAAACGACTATTGCATTTGTCGCCGGTTCTTTTGAATTAATTTTGCGCAATTCTTGAAATAGATGACTTGTTTTTCTCAATTAAATAGAAATAATCGAGAAATTATGCTCCATAACCCTGATAAAAGTGAGAATACATGGTCAATTTTCTGTTTTTAGCCTTATTTTTCCATAGAATTCTAAAAAGGCAGTTAACTCTGCCCGATAACCACAAACGAGAAAGGTAGAAAATGACTATCAAAATTACTAGACGTTCTGTCTGTACCCTTGGAGCAGCAGCTTTAGGCTGCGCAGCATTCCCTTCTTTCGCCGCTGAAGATCCGATCCGTATTATTGTCCCCTATCCTCCCGGAGGTCCTTTGGACGTCACAGCCCGTGCCGTCGCTGAAGAAGCCCGTCATGACCTGGGCAATATCATTGTTGAAAACAAGCCGGGTGCCGGCGGCAACATCGGTGTGGACTACGTTGCAAAACAGGCTCCGGACGGAAAGACAATCGTCATGGGCGCCTTAGCAACGCACGCTGTGAACCCCAACCTTTTCAGCAAACTGCCCTACGATCCAATCAAGGACTTCACTCCGATTACGCTGATCGCTCAGACACCGAACGTACTGGTCATTACACCTGAATTCTCCCAGAAAACCGGCATCAAGACTGTTAAAGATTTGATCGCGTACGCCAAGAAGAACCCGGATGCTATTAACTATGCCTCTGGCGGCAACGGTTCCGCAGGTCATATGTCAGGCGAGCTTTTAAAGAACGCCACCGGCATCAAGATCGTCCACATTCCGTTTAAGGGCGCAGCGGCTGCTCAAATGAGCGTACTGAGCGGCGACACTCAGATGATTTTTGACAACCTTGCTTCTGCGAGCGCCAACATCAAAGCCGGCAAGTTAATTCCGCTCGCCGTGACAACAACGTTCCGTGCTCCCTCTCTGCCAAACGTTCCGACAATGGCTGAAGCCGGTGTTCCCGGATTTGATATTTCTACTTGGTACGCCTTCTTCGGACCGGCCAAGATGGACCCGAAAGTCGTTGATAAACTCAACCAAGCTTTTGTCAAAGCTATTAAGTCCAAACCCATGGCTGAACGCTTCGACAAGATGGGCGCCGTTGAAAAAGCCGGAACTCCCGCTCAGCTGAACGACTTTGTAAAAGCCGAGCTCGTCAAATACAAAGAAATTGTGAAGACCAGCGGAGCGAAAGTAGACTAATACTCTGCTGAATTTGTACAACCTAGAAGGCCGGTTTCCGGCCTTCGTTAATTTTCGTTTTACCTATGATCAAGGATCAAAGAGATTTTTGGGCCGGTTTGATGTTCATGGCCTTCGGAGGTTTTTTCTGCCTCTACTCTGTTTACAACTACAACATCGGGACGGCCTCCCGCATGGGTCCGGGCTATTTCCCGATGCTGCTCGGCGGCTTTCTCTTTTTCCTTGGTTTTTTTATTACGGCTAAGTCAGTTCTTTTTAAAAGTACAGAAGAAGACGGCGGCAAATTCGGAAAGTTCGACTGGTACAACTTTTTTGTGATCTTGGGATCCGTCACGATTTTTGCCGTGCTGCTCAGACCTGCAGGTCTGATCCCTGCGACTGCTGTAATGGTTTTCTTATCTTCTTTCGGCAACCGTCCTTTCCGCTGGATACGGACCCTTCTTCTTTGTGCATTTCTATGCGTCGCCGTCTGGCTGATCTTTGTCCTCGGCCTTGATTTAACTGTGCCAATCTGGCCTGCTTTTCTGACGAACTAAGGGGCTGAATTATGGATTTACTGAATAATTTGGCTGTCGGTTTTGCCACCGCACTTTCTCTTCAGAACCTCCTCTACTGTTTCTTAGGTGTCACGCTCGGCACGTTGATCGGCGTTCTTCCGGGCCTGGGGCCGGTAGCAACGTTAGCCATGCTGCTGCCGATCACCTACACACTCGATCCGACTTCCGCACTGATTATGCTCGCCGGCATTTACTACGGCTCTCAGTACGGCGGATCAACGACTGCTATTTTGGTTAACCTCCCGGGCGAGTCAGCCTCAGTAGTTACTTGTTTAGACGGTTACCAAATGGCCCGCCAAGGAAAAGCCGGCACCGCTCTCGGTATCGCTGCAATCGGTTCTTTTATTGCCGGCTGCTTTGCAACGATTTTGGTTGCTGCTTTCGCACCTCCTTTGATAGAACTTGCCTTCAAATTTGGGCCGGCCGAATACTTTAGTCTGATGGTCTTGGGCCTTGTCGGCGCTGTTGTGTTAGCCAACGGTTCCGTACTCAAGGCTTTTGCCATGATCATCTTAGGTCTTCTTCTCGGTATCATCGGCGCGGACGTCAACTCCGGAACCTTCCGTTTCGATTTCGGCATTGCCGAACTCCAGGACGGCATCGATTTCGTCGCCATTTCTATGGGCCTGTTCGGATTCACGGAAATTATCGTAAATTTGTCCAAGGGCGAAGCGCGCGATTCCATTACAGAAAAAGTCGGTTCTATTTGGCCGAGCCGCAAAGAGTTATGCAAGGCCGCGCCGGCCATTACCCGCGGTACCCTGCTGGGCTCCTTCCTTGGTATTCTTCCCGGCGGCGGTGCCCTGCTTGCCTCTTTTGCTTCCTACACGCTTGAGAAAAAAGTCGGCGGCAGCCATGCTAATCCTCCGTTTGGTAAAGGAAATATTGCCGGTGTCGCCGGTCCTGAATCCGCCAACAATGCCGGAGCTCAGACGAGTTTCATTCCGATGCTCACACTCGGTATTCCCTGCAACGCCACGATGGCGCTGATGATCGGCGCCCTGATGATTCACAACATCACACCGGGACCGCAGGTAATGAGTTCCAACCCCACACTCTTTTGGGGGCTGGTGGTTTCCATGTGGATCGGCAACCTGATGCTTGTCATTTTGAATCTGCCTTTGATCGGTGTTTGGGTTCAGCTGCTGCGCGTGCCTTACGGACTGCTCTACCCGATGATTCTGACTTTCTGCTGCATCGGCGTTTATTCCATTAACAACAATCCGTTTGATGTCTACATCACGATTATCTGTGGTGCACTTGGCTACCTTTTTGCAAAACTTAAGTGTGAACCAGCGCCATTGATCCTGGGCTTCATTCTCGGACCGATGATGGAAGAAAACCTCAGAAGAGCGATGCTGCTTTCTCGTGGGGATCCTTCGACCTTCTTTACGCGCCCCATCTCTCTCGTTCTCTTGATGATGGCCATCTTCCTGTTGCTGCTCATCCTCTTACCGAGTATTAAGAAAGGCCGCGAGGTAGCGTTCAAGGAAGACTAAATATTGTGCTGGGACAAGGATTCTGTTAATCTGAAATCCTTGTCAAGAGCGGAAAAGTCGGCGCCTGCCGCCGTGTGTCCCTTCGGAGATACGAATGTATCGTGAGGGTTCTTCGAGTTTTCGGAGAGGGTGTCCACGGACAAGGAGTTCCCGCTTCTCGATTGAAAATCGGAGCGGGAATTTTATTTTCAAAAATTCCACTAGCAACCACACTTCTTCTCGATTCAAAAGACCCGAACATTTTCTCTGTTCCAGCTCGGTAAGCTTGTGAAGGTTGAAATCAAAGTTTCTATACGCCTTTTCATAGAGTCCTCTTCTCTCAACCTTTCTCTCGCAGATCTTCTTCAAACAATCGGCATGCGGACATCTAATCGAGTTTGGAAGGGGAACAATTTCAAGCCGTTTCTTCGGATATGTATTCGGGCTCTCTATTTCTTCTAGAACTCATTTGTGAAGAAAACAGCAGACCACTAAGACGAAGGGCTGCCCGAAGACAGCCCTTCGAAGATGCCGCTTGGCACCAAGGAGCAACTAAGTAATTACCGCCTCTAGACCTGAGAGGCGGCGCCATGCTTTAGAACATGATCGGATCGTAGTATCCGGAGAAGAGGATCGAGGCTCTCAGCAGGAGCGCACCGATAATGCCGAGAATCGCACTGCAGGCCAGAATCTTATGACTGCGAGAGAGAAGATTCAGGAGCAGGGGCACGACGGAACCGAGAATAATCACGCCGACCCAGAACATCACGGCATGAGGACCGCTGATCAGAGCTTCTGCACCGGCTCTGGCGCCGGCAAGCGCGGAACCGAGGGCAACGTGGACAAAGGCAAAAATGGTAAACAATTCTGCAACTTCAACCCAGAAGGAAGTTCTTCTGCTCCAGCGAACGGTATCCGGATCGATCCATTTCATGATCATGAAAAGTTCAATACAGCCGATGGAGCTGGCCATGCCGGACATGATCCAAAGCAGAGGAATCAAAGCGGTATTCCACAAAGAGATGCCGACAGCTTGTGTCAGAAGAAAACCGGAATAAATCGTGCAGAAAACACCCAGCGCAGCAAAGATTCCGTTGAACCAATTGGACTTGGCCATGTTCTGCCAGTATTCACTCTTGAAAATGATCTTGGCGCAGATCATGGAGTAGAACACAGAGCCGATGCACAGCAGCGAGAGCAGGCAGATGCCGATGAACATCCAGGACTGGAAGTTAAAGGAAAAGTCAGCTAATGCGCTGAAAACGGCAAACGGAAGATTGAGCATTCGGGCCAAATGGCTGACGACTAAGAGCGTTCCGAGAATACCGGACACCGTCAGAAGATAAACGAAGTTCTTCTGTCTGATCCAGTAATTTAGGAAAAATCCCATGCCGGAGAGACCGACGAGCCAGAGGAATATGGCAATCGTCCATCCCCAATGAGCGGCTTGAAGCTGAGGAGTAAAAGAAGTTAATTCGATCATTTGGACACCACCACAAAGAAGTTAGGTTTCGTGCCTTTATTCGGCATGAGAAGCTCAGTTCTGCTGGACGCGATCTTTTGAGAGATTTCAGACTGAGGATCCAAAATATCTCCGAACAGACGAGCTTCCGCAGGACAGGCCTGGACACAGGCCGGCTGCTTGCCCTCCTTGATCATTTCCATACAGCCCGGGCTGATGCATTTCATCGGCAGACCGGTAATAGGATGGCTCCAGCGAGCGTCGTACGGACAGCTGGCAATACAGTAGTTGCAGCCGACGCACTTATCCGGATCATTTCTGACTAGGCCGTTTTCGTCGTAGTAGTTCGCACCGAACGGACAAGTCTTAACACAAGGTGCGTTTTCACACTGTTGGCACTGAACCAGCAGATTAACGGGACTTCTCTCTTCGGAACGGAAAATACGGATATTGGATGCGGGCCAGTTTCTGCCCGGAATGCTCTTGTTATGCATTTCAGGGAAGTTGGTCTGAGAACAGGCCAAAATGCAGGCGCCGCAGCTGATGCATTGTGTGGCATCAAAAAGATGCGCTAATTGTTTTTTCTTTTGAACCATGATTTTTAGCCTCTTACCTTCTTAATGCGCACGGAACTGTTATTCGCAACGTTGCCGAAGATCGGCTGCGCATAGCCTGTCGCAAACCAATGAGAGTTAATACCTTCTTTAACGAATTGGTACTCAGGATCATTCACAAGGTGTTTCGTTCGGTTGCCGCCGGAGAAGCCGAAGGCGAAAACGGCACCCGGTACCACCTTCTTGGTCACGGTAATCCGAGCTTGACCGACATATTTGGTATCAATACCCTCAATTTCGGCCATATCGCCGTTCCTGATACCCAGTCGCTGAGCATCAACAGGATTCATCCAAACAGTTCTGTCGCCCAGATAACGAGTCGGCTGCGTAAACATATTCAGACCGGAACAAGTCACGCAGTTCTTTCCGGAAACCAGAATGAATTCATTGCTGTTCTTCTTCGGAGCGGTAAACGCAGGCGAAGGAATATAGCCCGAAACCGGAGCGATAGCCTTTTCGGTGGCTTCGTTCTTGAAGCTCTGGAAAGCATAGATTTCGACCTTGCCGCTCGGCGTTCCAAAGGGTTTGTGATACGGGTACTCGTTATATTTCTTTGTCTTGATCGTTGACCAGCCCTGAGTCTCGATATCCTTTTTGATCTTTTCGGCCCAGCCGGGTTTCTGGCTTTCGCACTTGGCAAGGAACTTGTTGAAACCTTTGTCGGTAAAAGCATCAAAATATTTATTGAATTCTTCGGCCGTCTTGCATTCTTTGTATCCGACACGTTCGGCTTTTTCCGGGAAGGCTCTTCTCAAAATCTCCAGCAGAATCCACACATCATGACGTGCCTCACAGCCTTTGGGCGGTGTGAGACCCGGATCGGAAAGATAAATGGATCCGTTAAGCGCCCATTTGACGCCTGCCATCTCTTTTCTTTCCATGAAGTAGGTGGCCGGCAGTACGTAGTCGGCATAGTCCACGAGTTCCTGCGGAAGAACATCCTGAACCACACAGAGTTCGAGCTTCTTAAGCTGTTCGGCCAATTCCTGAGAATTGGCTTCACGATGGAACATGGTTGTTCCGACAAAGAAAACGCCTTTGATCGGGTAAGGTTTGCCGGTTACAGCAGCCTGCAGTGCAACTTTGAAAGTTGCAGATGCTTCGGGATAAACGATCTTATCGATGCGTTTTTCCTTAGCCATCTGCCATTTTTCTCCGTTGGGACCTTTTCCTGCAGAAACGCTCGGAACGCTGAAGCCCGCACCGGCTGTGACAACTAAACCTCCCGGAATGTCAATATTACCGTTCATCGCATTGGCTATGCAGATCAGCTGGTAAAGTTGGACGTCTGTTCCGTTCTTAGAGGTATACCAGCCGTCGTCAATCACGCCCTTAAGATTCGTGAACTCCTTCGCAATACGAAGCAGGATGCCGGGTTCAACACCGGTGATTTCATAGACTTTTTCCGGTGTGTATGGAGCGGCAGTTTCTTTAACCACTTCATATGCAGTCTTCACAGGAGTGGTAGTTCCGTCAGTCAGTTTGACCGGAGCGACGCCTTCGAGCACAGCCTTGAAAGCAGGATCTTCATCAAAGACCACAGCGCCGGCTTCATTTTTCTTCAAGCCTCGGAAGGAAAGTTCTCCGGTAGCATTCGCAACGACGTACTTTGCTTTATCTCCTCCTTCGATGACATCCGCCTGAGTAAGCGGACGGCCGTTGTCTCTGACGAGATATGCGCCGTTGGTGAACCTCTGAATAAAGTCAAAGTCGGCTGTTCCGTCCTGGATCATGCGGTTGATGAGACCCATTACGAAAGCTGCGTCCGTCGAAGGACGAATACCAACCCAATCCACATCACCGTAGGAGATGTCCGGCATTCTCGGATCGATGGAGACCACGCGGGCACCGTTTGCGCGAGCAATGTTCAATGTGTGGAGCGCACCCATAGCCGCGCCCATCGAACGGCCGATGAGAAGCAAATAACGCAGGTTGGCGTAATCCGGTTCCATTTTGCCGGCGCCGTCAAAACCTTTACCAAACACCCAGTGGCGGCCGCTGATACCGCCGGCGTTGCAGGAAGAGGCATGTCCGATGTTGTTCGGGGAGCCCAGCGGAAGTGTGATCCACTTGCTGAATCCTGAGAAAGTGTGCGAAGTCGAAGCAATACTGCTTTCCCCGTACTTTTCAACGATCGTTTTCAGCTGACCTGCGATACCGTCCAAAGCCTCGTCCCAGGTAATTTCTTTGAATTTTCCTTCGCCCTTTTCTCCGACGCGTTTCAGAGGTTTTTTCAGGCGGAGCGGGTGGTTCCAGACCCACATAGTTGCCGCGGATCTCCCGCAGTAGCCCTGCTGAGGATGCCCCGGATTTGGGAAAATACGAACAGTTTTTTCAGAAACAGGTTCGCCTTCTTTACGCATTTCTACCAGACCGCAGAAGGCGCCGCACATCGTGCAGGCGACAGGATGTTTTGTCCAGCCTTCCTGCTCGAGTTTTTTAATTTGTTCGGCAAACGCCAAGTTCGGAAGACACGGAGAGGCAGCTGCTGCGGCAGCCAATGCCCCTCCTTTCATAAGTGCCCGTCGAGAGACGGACAGATTTACGATTCTGTCAGACATCTTGATTTCTTGTCCTAGGGTTATTGGGGTTTGTTAAGAGATGTAATCTCTTTAACTGTCTCCGATCCTAGACCCTCTGACGGATTAATCCTATAAGACAAATATCTATAAGATAAATATCTTAGATTTCTAAAATATCAAGATATCTCTTTGAATTCTCATTATTATTTTTGCTGTTTTATCATAAACTCTATTCCCCGTCTATTTTTTATCAATAAACTTGCCTATTTCTCTATTAAAATTAAGTAGATGCGTGGAAATGTAAGCGATATTCGACATCCCAAAAATAAAGGATAAGAGTCAATCTTTAATAGGGAGTTCAAACGGGGTAATTTTTTAACCCATTTCTTAATCACAAAAGTTGAAGCGGCGCCTTTAACGCGACATACCTTCACCCTGAGCGCCTAATTTGTATTTTTTTGAAACAAGCAGTCTTTTCTTCCTGCCTTACTCTCTCCTCAGTGTTTTTCTCCAAAGAGCGTTCATAGAACGCTGTATTTACGGCGCAAATAAGCCCGGAAAGGTAGAATAGAAAGATTAGTTATTTTTTTAGCACAGCGATGACCGAAAACAAAGAAAAGGCTCAGAGCAGCCACATCACTAATTTTCTTCGCAACATTATTAACGAAGACTTGAAGCAAGGGGTAAACGATCCCAGACATTGGTGTGGACATCCCGGCACCTACACGGAACAAATGGAAGGTCCGATCGACGAGGCGAAAGTCCGTCTTCGTTTTCCTCCCGAGCCCAACGGCTATCTCCACATCGGTCACGCTAAAAGTATCTGTCTGAACTTCGGTTTGGCCAAGGACTACGCCGGACGCTGCCATATGCGTTTCGACGATACCAACCCGGTCAAAGAAGATCAGGAGTACGTCGACTCTATTCTCGGCTCCGTCAACTGGCTCGGTTTCGACTGGAAAGACGCCAAAGAAACCAACTACTACTTCGCCAGCGATTATTTCGACTATATGTACGAAATTGCCGAGCATCTGATTAAAAACGGCTTGGCTTACGTCGACGAACAAAGCGCTGAACAGATCAAAGAAAACCGCGGCACGCTGCACACACCCGGCGTGGATTCTCCCTTCCGAGATCGTCCGGCCGAAGAGAGCCTGAGACTTTTCCGCGAAATGCGTGAAGGCAAACATCCGGAAGGAAGCATGGTGCTCCGCTCTAAGGTTGACATGGGATCCCGCAATATCAACCTGCGCGACCCGGCGATTTACCGTATCCGTTTTGCCGAGCATCACCGCACGGGAGACAAATGGTGCATCTATCCGATGTACACCTTTGCTCATCCCCTCGAAGACGTACTCGAAAACATTACGCATTCCATCTGCACGTTGGAATTCGAAGATCAGCGCGCTTTCTATAACTGGGCAACCGAGAGATCCGTGCCTATTACACGCGCTCCGCTCTTTGATAAAGCAAAAGCCGTCCTGGCAGACCTTCAAACAAAGAGCTTTGAAGAAATCAAGCCTTTTGCCGAAGCTGCAGTCAAATTCAAGTGGAAACTCGGCCAGACCGAGGCTGAAAGAGAACTCGCTTCCCTCTTAGCAGACATCAAGGCCAATCCGGAAAACTTGAACGAGACATCTGCCCACGTCATCGTAAATGCCGTTGCTGCCAAACCGGAAGTCTTCACTCCGCTGCTGCAGGACGTTTTAAGCGCAACCGTTAAACCGAACTTCTTCCTGCTGCCGCATCAGTACGAATTCAATCGTCTGAACCTGACTTATGTGGTTATGAGCAAACGCAAACTGATTGCGTTGGTCAAAGAAGGTCTTGTCGACGGCTGGGACGATCCTCGTATGCCGACTCTCGTCGGTCTGCGCCGCCGCGGTTACTCTCCTGAAGCAATGCGCCTCTTCTGCGATCGCGTCGGTGTTTCTAAACAGACCGGCAGCTGGATCGACTATTCTGTTCTCGAGGGTTCTCTGAGAGATGTGCTCGATGCTGAAGCCGATCGCCGTATCGCTGTTCAGGATCCGATCAAACTCATCATTGACAACTATCCGGAAGACCAGATCGAGGAATTCGAATCTCCCAATCATCCTCAGCATCCGGAACGCGGCTCCCGCAAACTCTCCTTCGGAAAAGAACTGTGGATTGAGAGAAGTGACTTCGCTGAAGAGCCGCCCAAAGGTTATCGCCGTCTGACACTGGCAACAGCAGACAAACCGGCCATGCCTGTTCGTCTGCGTCACGCCTACGTCGTACAAGCCACGTCTGTGGAAAAAGATGCCGACGGCAAGATCACTGCCGTTCACGCTGAATATTTCCCGGAAACTAAGAGTGGTACCGACGGCGCCAACTCAATCAAAACCAAGGCAGCCATTCACTGGCTGAGCGTTAAAGATGCTCTTCCCGCAACGATCAGACTTTATGACCGTCTGTTCACCGTTCCGAAACCCGATGCCGGTGAAGTGGACTTCCGTGATCTCATCAATAAGAACAGCAAGACTGTGATGCAGTCCTATGTTGAGCCTTCTCTGAAAGACGCCAAACCCGAAGACCGCTTCCAGTTCGAAAGAAACGGTTATTACGTGGCCGATCAGAAGGACTTCACTCCGGACAACCTGGTATTCAACCTTGCAGTTGCTCTGAAGGACACCTTCGGAAAATAATTAAGCGCTAATCGCTTGAGGGACGGCCATGGCCGTCCCTTCTTTTTTAGGAAAGCTTTTGAATGGTTTCGGCCAAAAGCTTCGGCGCAATCTGCAGAGAGTAGTCAAGTTCTAAACGCTCCGTGCTTTTGTGCGCATCTCTGCCTGCCGGACCCATGTTGGCAATCGGAATATCTAATGCGCCCGGAAGGTCGGTCGGCAAATAAAAGAGTTTGTTCCAGCCGGCCATGTTCTCGCTCACTTGTTTGGCGCCTTCTCTCATTTCCTCAAAGCCGAGGAAGGACAAATCCGTAATGCCTCCGAAAACTTCATGCAGACGGACCGCTTCGTCTTTACTTAAGACCTTTGCCTGTTCCGTCACTTCTTCCATCACTTTTCTAAGCTTCTGCTCCTCAGGGGACTCCCGACGATTCAGTCGAGCTGGATAGTACGGCGGCAGGAACCCGACCACAATGGTCGGTCTAGGCATCTGAGCCTGTAGAAACAGCCAGGAACATTCTTTGAGCGCCGCTTCCCGAATATCTAGGTCTTTAGGGAGCGAGCGATAAAAATGATCTCTTTTTTCTTCAAAGGATTCGCCCGTCTTTTGGCGAGCCATCCGCTGAAGCATCCCGAAGGTAACAACATTGACTTCATCAATGTCGGGAAAGTCTGCGCCTTTATCTTCTGCAAACAGCAGTGCGCGCATCAGCTTGCTTCGAGCTTGTGCGGCCGCGCGGGCTGCCGTCATTTGGGCCCAACGAAGAATATCTGCCGGTTTCTTTGAAGCGGTCAGGACATTGAAATAGGCTGAGGCTTCTTCAGGCACGGTAACCGAATAACCGTTACGGTGCACTTGCATATTCAGGCACGCGGGCGGCGCTAAAAGATCTAGGCCCGAGCCTTCATACAGGGCGGTGTCGGCTTCTGCCAAACAAACGACCTCACTAATTAAAAGCGCCGCGCTGAAGCCGTGAAGATAATTGCCGATGTGTGCGGATTTACCAAAGGCGTAGAAGAAGGGCATCAATTTGCCGGTGGTACCCGTGTAGTAAGGTCTCACGGCCGGTACGGCCTTGGTTTCCGCTGTCCAAAAACAAGGTTCTCCGGTCAAAGCTGCGACAACTTTCAGATGCTCTTCTTCACAAATATGGAGGAAAGTTCTTAACGAACCGATCATGCCGGCACTGTTGGCTTCTTCATCCGGAACCGCCCAAAACAGAATATTGACGGCAAGAGTCGGATCATCTGCCCAGACCTCCATAGAGGCCAGAAAAAGCGCAAGACCGGCCTTCATATCCATGCTGCCGCGCCCGAACAGCCAATTGCCGCTCTCAAGGTCCTGTCGAGCGATTTCATCCAGAGGCTGCCCACGAAGTGCTTCCGTATAACGTTCTAAGTCAAAAGCCGTCTGTGCTTTATCACCGCAGTTCTGTGTATCGACGACATCAAAGTGACCAGTCAGTACAACGGTTTTATCGGTAGGAACGGCGGCGCGGAGCAGTCCGAAAACCGCTCTACGTTCAAGAGGGTCCCGCTCACAGACCGGTTCAAAAACTCTCACGCGTCCTGGATGTTTTTCTGCTAGACGACGCAGACACTCGGCAATGAAATCCGAACAGCGGTTTTCCTCCTCGGCGCTGCCGCTGACAGAGGGAATGGCACAAAGTTCTTTAGTGAGCTCGAGAATTCGGGAAGGCTGGGCAGTTTTCATGACAAAAACGAAGAAAATTAATGACGCTTTGTCATTTTAGGGCTTCAAAAAGCCTCATTTCAGCCTAAAAAGTTAAAGTCAGCTTTAAGTCGCGAAACCTAAAACTGACCTATTTTGAAAAATTAAGAATCAAACCGAACCAACAGGCGCAGGAGCGGACTTTTTATCCGCGGAAGGACCTGAGGCGTATTTTTTACCAATTTCTTTCAGGAAAGAAATAATCTGAGGATTCTCCCAGGGCAAATAGCCTTCGGCATAAGCAACTAAGTTGCCGTTCCCGTCAATAATGAAGTTGGTCGGAACCACCGAGACACCCATTTTCCCGGGAATCGCCTGTTTACTGTCGATGAGGGTTTCAAAACCGGAAGCCCGGATCTTGTCGAGAAACTTTTTGAGATCAACGTTTCCGCCGTCGACCGCCACGCCGATCACGCGAACATCAGAATTTTTCAGCGCATTCTGCGCAGTGATCAATTCCGGGATCTCAGCAACGCAGGGACGGCACCAAGTCGCCCAAACATTCAGGACGACAACCTTTCCTTTGTAATCGGCCAGATTAACGTTCTTCCCGTAAATAGTTTTGAGATCAAACTGCGGCATCTTTAAAGCATGCTTGAGCTCTCGGAAGTTCGGCATCGCGCGAGGCGCTTTCAGCGGTGTTCCGGTTTCGTAAACACGGTCAAAGTCCGCGGCCTGCGGCGCCGGAGAAAATAAAACGGCTCCGGCAAGGACGGTAAGTGCTAAAAATTTTTTCATCTTTCGTTGCTTTTTCGGTATGCTGTTGGGATTTTAGAACGACCGATTCGGCACAGATGTAACGAGTCTTTTAGGAGCGCTCATGATGGTGGTCCCGAAGACTATTCCCTTCGCGATTGAACTAAAGTCGGAAGACAATGGCCTTGCCGGCGTCGCTCATTTGAAGCTGGAATCGGCGATAAAAGATTTATCAACGCCATTTATAAGGAGTGAATTATGGGACTGTTCAATACAATTCTTCAGAAACTTGGTTTCATGAAAGACAAAGCTGTCGAAGCTGTTGCCGGTGAAACCGCCGCGGCAGCCGAAGCACCGGCCGCACCTGCGGAAGCCGCCCCCGTGGAAGCCGCTGCCGTTGAAACCGTTGCTGCCGCCGCACCGGCCGCCGCTGATGCTCCAGCCGCAGCGCCTGAAACCGTCGACGTCGTCGCTGTCTGCGAAGCCCTGGCTGCAAAGAACCCGCAGAAACTCAACTGGAGAACCTCTATTGTCGACCTTATGAAGCTCCTTGGTATGGATTCTTCCTTGGCCAACCGTAAAGAATTGGCTAAAGAGCTCGGCTGCCCGGAAAACCTCATCGGCGGCGACTATTCTCAGATGAACGTCTGGCTGATTAAAGCCGTGATGAAGAAACTTGCCGAAAACGGCGGCAAAGTCCCTGAAGAACTGAAGTAAGGGTTCTCAATTCTTGTAACAGCGCCGCAGTATCTGCGGCGTTTTTTCTTCAGCTGAGATTTGGTAAAGTGAACCTTTCGGAGAAAAAATAATATGTTCGCTTATGCCATTATTGTTGCAGCTATGATCGGCTCCGGCCTGCTCATCGGTTGGATTGACTTTAGCTATCTCTGGGGCATGATCCCCGCCGTTATCGGAGGCTTCTGCGGAAGCTACTACAGCAAGTTCGGGCGCATGCTCTTAAAGCCCGGCATTGATGACTACCAAAGAGAAAAGATCCTCTCCGTCACACGCGTTCTGACCATCATGTGGACCGTGATTTCCGCGATTTTCTTTGCGCTCGGCTACGGATTAACTAAGGTTGCTTACTGATTTGTTGTTTTGATTTTTCGTTATGCAGATTCATGCTTTCGGTCTTTCCCGCGTACCGGCTTTCCTGGGTCAGTGGGATCTCGACTTTGACGGACGCTCAGGCGTTTTCCCGATTTCATTGACGGGAGAGAAAAACGTTGCATTATTCCTCGACGCCCTCAAGTTCGCTCTCTTCGATGTCCCATCCGAGAAACTGGGAGAAAATCCTGAAGTCCGCTTGGGCTTTTCTACGGAAGAAGGACGGTTCGAAATCCTCCGTTCGCCCGAAAACACTGAAATCCGCAAAAACGGCATGCCGTTTGACCTTCAGGCTGCGCCCTTTCCTGTCGCCATGGCTAGGATCACGCATCTTGATGCCGATAAATTAGAAGACACCCTTTTCTACGACATCCTCTCGACTTCTGAATCTCTGACTGAGAACGCGGATACCTTAGCCTCATCTTTGATCGGAAATGTCTCCGAGTCTCTCGGAAACGCAATCCTGACTCAAGGCATTGAAGTTTCTCAGCAGAAGGCCGCCTTGCTCGCCGCTTCTCAGTCTGTCATAGACGGAATTTCGGTTGTTTCCGATGAGGAAGAAGAACGCCTCAATCAGCAGCTCATTAAGGCCGGCGTCTCTCACGCCGCTCTGCAAAACGAAATTGCCCAGCTCAAAGATTCGATGGACTGGCTCATCCGCATAAATATGCTCAAGGATGAAGCCGCCCGCTTGTCTAAGCAGCTCACGGCAGTCAACGGCGACCTTTCTCGCTTTGACGTAAAAAAGAACGTTCTGGAAAAGGCCCTGAGGGCAGATGCTCTGGCGCCTGACTACGACGCCCTCTCCAAACTGCGAGTAGACGAAAAAGAAGAAGGCAAGCTGATTGCCGAACTCAAAAAATCCGTCCCGATGCTTTCCGAACGCGTTCGCTCTGCCTCTCTGGCTTATGCTGAGGCGGACAAGAATTTCAAGAGCGTCCTAGAAAATTACAACGAGAAGTGCGTGACGCTGGAACGCGTTCGCGAATTAGATGAAAAAATCGAAGCTTCTCAGATCCAAAGCAAGCACTTTAAAGAGGAGCTTTTCAACGAGCAAACCGCCGCTCGCCTCCTCTCTGAAGAAAGTACACGATTAAAAAATGTCCTCTCTCAACTGACCATCCGCTCACAGCTTCTGAACAAGAAGATGGATGATCTTTCTATGGATAAGCTCCTGGTCGAAGAGCTCGAAGAATACAAACGCCTTCTTGATGAAATAGATGCCGAAGTCATTCGCAGCGCTGAGGCAGAAGAAACGCAGCGGGAGCTGCAAAAACGGATTGAGTCCTCCCGCTCTGCTTTATTAGACGTACAAAACGTCATTGCTGCTCTGAAAAACGAAGAACTTGCCGTCACCGGCGAACTCTCGATGAAAGAGCGCATGCTCTTTAAGTCTCTAGGTACGGAGGGCGCCGAGACGCTCGCTGCGGAACTAGACAATCAGAATGAACGCTTAAATGCCTTGGACGCGCTTCAAGGAAGAATTGTCCTCTTGGCAGAAGGATACGACCGATTCAATCAGGTAAAAGCAGAACTTGAAAGTACCAAGCACGCCTTAAGACTTGCAACAGTTGCTTTGAATGCGGCTCGTCAGGCCTACATCGACAAGACAGCCGTCGTCAACTCGGCTCAACAGGCTTATTCCTTCTATCTCGAAGTACTGTCGCTGAATGAACAGCGCGATAAGCTAGCCAACGGCAAGCCTTGTCCCTTGTGCGGCGCGATTCACCATCCCTACTCCGTCAAACTGCCGTTTGACCGTTCGTTGGAAGACAAACTCGCTAAGGCAAAAGAAGATGCTCAACTCGCCCTCATCGAATCGGAAAAATGCGAAGCCGAATTTAGCCAGCTTCAACTGCAGCAGACAGGGGCCGAAAACATCCTGAATACACTCACGTCCGAGCTCAATGAAGCCAAAGGCGAGATTTTGTATATCGCGAGCGAGCTCAATATTGTCGGTCTGAGAGAAAAGAAACCGATTACATGGGCGACTGTCCTCAAGCAAAAACAAACCTCTTTGGCCAACCGTCGAGACGACCTTGAAGCACGCCTAGAGAAAATTCAAGGGCTCACTGAAGCGATTGAATCGCTGAAAGAAAAGCGTGAAGACGCAGCGCTTAAAACCGCTCGTAAGAAAGAGGAACAGGCATCTTTGGAAGAAGCTTTAAAGAACTTCGCCAACATGTCGGCCGAGCTGGAAAAGAATCAAAAAGACTCTGAACTTAATCGCGTCTCTTTGACTCGTTTGCTCGAACGTGCCTTTGCCCGCTTCGGCCTGAAGGCTTCTAACCCGGCCATCATGAAACAGAACTTGCCGACGCTCGAAAAACGCCGAGAACAGTGGATCAACTGGAGCGCCGAGAAGAAACAAATCGAAGAAGAAACAGCGCAGAGCGAAGAGGCATTGAGAAATACCATCTCCTCCCTGACTGCCCAGAAGAAGAGCGCTGAAACCCTAGAAAAGGACATCGAGACCCTCACGGAACAGATCAAACGGTTCCAGAAAGAACGACATGAGGCCATTGCAAGCCAGACCCCTGAAGAAGTGATCGCAGCGATTGAAACAGAAAAAGCCAATGCCACACGTCTTGCCGAAGAGGCTAAATTAAGTCTTGCTGCCAAAGAGGAAGCCCTTCTCTCTACGCAGAACAAAATTAATAGTCTCGAAGCACATCGCAGCGAAACGATTAAATCCATTGAATCGCTTTCGGACGCTTTCAATCAAAAACTCCAAAAGGCCGGTTTTCCGAACGAGTCCAGTTTCCTTTCTTCTCAGATCTCGACTGCGCAGAAAGACGATCTCATGCGTCAAAACGATGAACTGCTCGAAAGATATCGTGTCGTAAATTCGCAGTACGAAGAAAAACAGCAGGCATTAAACAGCCTTCAGGAAAAGAACCTGACGACTCGCACTCGTGAGCAACTGGAAGAAGAACTCTTAGAAAAATCCGATCTCTTCCACACCGCGACCGCACAGCTCACGAGCCTTCGCGAAAAGATGGCAAAAAATGCCAACAACAAGAACCGTCGTAAACGAGAAGAAGCTGAATTTCAGAAACTGCAAACCTCGCTTGAGCGTTGGGAATCTCTCTGCGCTAATGTCGAGAAGCCCGGCGGAATTGCGCGCTTAGGTCTATCACTCGCAGTCGCTTACGGCTCGGCTGATATTGATGCCTTTATTTCCGGCGCCAAGATCAAACTCCGTGATGAAGGTGTGAAATTATTTGCACCCGAGCTCTCGGACGCTTCATGTCTCGCGGACATGAAGACAATTTCTGCCGATCAGCGTTTCTTCGTTGCACTTTCCCTACTCTTGGGAAGAAGCGAATTGTTTGCCCGTCGAAGCAAACCTGAGTTTGTCATTCTTAAGCAAAATCAGAATGAAGCTTTCCCAAGCCAGACGTTCACGGGTTTAGAAAGCTTGAACTTAACGATCGGCGTCGCGAGATAATTCTCTATTCTTCGACGAATTCAATCAGAAGAGCTCCTCGTGTGAGCTCTTCCAATTCTTTAGCAAAAGTCTCAGCGAGATCCTCGGGGATCTCCACATCAAAATCCGCGTCCATATCAAAATTCTTTTCCAGAATTCGACCGTTTGCAGTTTCGATTTTGCGCAGAACCTGATTCACAAATCGATGTTCAACGCTGAATTTGATGCGTTTCGTTTTGGTACGGATACGTGTGGGAACGGCCTCTAAGGCCATTTTGACGGAGGACTGATAAGCTTTAACAAGTCCTCCTGTACCGAGCAATATTCCGCCGAAATAGCGTGTTACAACGACGGTCACTTCTCCGATGCCGCTGTGCGTGACCGCCGTCAGCATGGGGCGGCCGGCGGTTCCGTGAGGCTCGCCGTCATCGCTTGCGCCGATACGGTCGGTAGATCCGGCCGCTCCGGCGCAATAAGCCCAGCAGTTGTGCCGGGCATCTTCAAATTCGGCTTTAATTTGTTCGATGAAGGCTTTTGCTTCTTCGACACCGGGAGTATGCCCGACAGAAGCGATAAAGCGGCTGCGCTTTATCGTCTGTTCGACACGAAAAACTTCTCCCGGACGCAGGTCCGGAATGTTGTAGCTGACATCTGCCATCCGGGGACTCTCTTTATGTGTTACTTGTGAAGCTTGTTCACTATTTTAAAGAGAGTTTCGTTTTCCATGACAAGGGGCGAATCTTTGGCAAAAAACACGATGCCGTCTTCGGGAGCTTCGGTCTGAGCAACCGTCACACCGGTGAGCGGATCAATGATGTCTGCAAGAATCTGGCCGCGTTCAACCGAGTCAAAGGATTTGACGTGCGGAATGTAAAGACCGGAGGCTGTTGAACGCAGTGAGACCAGCTCTTCTTCCAGGAGAACGGTCGATTCATAGCCGCCGTAAACGTTGTAATTTAAAACGTTCATTCGGCTTAAGAAACGGCAAACCGCCGCAATAGCCATGTCCGCGCCCTTCTTGTCGATCTTCTCTGTAGAGCGGCTGTAAAGAGAAAAGGCTTTCGTGTCCCACACCTGCCAGTTGAAGTTCAGCGTCGTGGTATCAAAGGGAACCGGTTTTCTCAACACCACGAACGGCATTCCGAAAAGCTGAGCCAAGCCCGTGTCCTCGTAATCCGTCTTCATCATGCGCACATGCGAGACGAAGTCTCCGGGCATATAAAAAGAGGAAAACTGCACGCCGAACCGGTAGCCCTGAATCTTTTCAAAAATACCGGCAGCTATTCGCTGAGTGGTCTCACCTTTGTTATAGCCAGGGTACATTCGATTGATATCGGAGTTGTCCATCGCCCAAAAGCGTTTGCCAACGTTGACAGAATACGGATTTGCGCATGGGATGACCGTCACACCGTGACGGCGAATAAACCGCCCTTCTTCCTCAAATCGCTTTAATGTTCGAACCATTTGCCCGGCAATATAGAGCTGCTGAATTTCGTTGCCGCGCATATTGCCGATAATGCACATGGTCTTTTCAGGGCCGCCGAAGTGATAACTTTTTACCTCAAAGTCTTCGCGGTAGACCGACTCCATTCTGAAAATAACTCCTTCTCTCATCGGCGTTCTTCCTGAAGAATTCGGGCAATCAGAGAACCCTTATTAACGATAGGATATTCGCGGAGTGTGAAGAGCAAACCGTCGACTTCGGAGACGCATTCCTGACGAACCTCTCCGGAAAGCGCATCTACGATGCATCCAAAAATCTCGCCTTTCCTCACATTGTCGCTGTGACGAACCGTCGGGACAAACACACCCGGCTCTTCTGCGTTCACAAAGCTCACAGAACGATCTGGTGAAACGATCGGCTGTTTAACAGGCTGGACCGGGCCGTCCCACATCCCCAGCTCACTCATAAGATTTAGGATTCCGTTCACGAGCCGCTGACAATAATCCTGAGTGATTCTCATGCCGACGCCTGCTTCTACGACAAGCGTTTTAACACCGATGGAATTTAGGCTGTAGGCCAACGTTGATTCCAGCACAGTCGAAGCTTGATGCACCCAAACAAAATCGACATCGAGCATGCTCGCGTATTTAAGTAACCTCTGTACAAAAGGTGGGTGATATGCTATAATTAGTACACTATCGAAAAGTGTGACTATGAAGATTAAAGCCCCCACATTCGCGCCGAGGAAACCAACCGCATTTCAGCCTTTATG
>OHAM01000731.1_pt1 | contig 22948 bp, 8 predicted proteins | sample 1577161 | NCBI WGS metagenome assembly OHAM01 (sample SAMEA3541583, study PRJEB24748) | human gut metagenome | biome: human gut; feature: human-associated habitat; material: faeces | place: China | collected 2012
AGTTCATTGGTAGAACATCAGCTTCCCAAGCTGAGGAGGCGGGTTCGATTCCCGTCGCCTGCTTCCTTAAAACCGCGTAGCTACGCGGTTTTTGTATTTTCAGGCCTCCATCTCCGCATTCACGGCGTCCTCGCAGGAGCGCATTGCCTCGATGGTCTTTGCAAAGAGCTCATCCAGCTCCCATCCCAGGCGTTCGGCACCGGTGCGGATGATGTCGCGGGAGCAGCCTGCAGCAAATTTTTTATCCTTGAATTTTTTCTTTAAGCTGGAAACCTCCATATCCCTGGTGCTTTTGGATGGGCGCATGCGGGCTGCGGCTCCGATCAGACCGGTCAGCTCATCTGCGGTGAACAGCACCTTCTCCATCTCATGGACCGGCTCTACATCGCAGCAGATGCCATAGCCATGGGAGCAGATGGCATGGATCATGTCATCGCCGACACCGCCGGCCTTTAACAGCTCCGGCGCTTTTGTGCAGTGTTGCTCCGGGTAAAGCTCAAAATCAATATCGTGGAGCAGTCCGCAGATTCCTCAGAAATCCTCCTCATCTCCATAACCAAGCTCCCTCGCGTACCAGCGCATGACGCCTTCTACGGTGAGACCGTGCAGAATGTGGAATGGCTCCTTGTTGTAGGTTTTCAGTAAGTTCAATGCTTCATCTCTAGTGATCTGACTTATCATTTCATGTCTCCTCCTGCTGGAAATTTTTTCCATTATACTGCGTCTGATAAAAATTGTTAAGCATTTGTTTTTGAAAGATCAGCGTTGGATTTCGGCAAAAATTTCGCCTGCAAGCTTTCGCGGCAGTAAAATCAGACGGCCGCGCACTCGGAATAAAAAGAGCCGCCTTCGGAGGGAACGGCACACGCAGTGTACGGCTTCATCGGGAATAAAGCCCTGCCGGGCAAGCTTCTCCCGGCGTGCCGGTTCACTGGCGATCCAGATGATGCGGGCATCGGAGGCAGGGGGAATGTGGCTGAGCGGAAGTACCATGGAATCACCTGGTCATGTTTGCCGGGGCCATGTGACAGGCAGAGCGCCTGGTTCACATGGACCGGTGTGTAATTACCATAAGATATGCGCAAATTCCGGGAAAAGAGCTTGCCACCGCAGAATTTGTTAGGTAAAATAGTAGCATTCGCAAAATGCGGTATAGCCGCAGATTTCAACATTTTGCAGAGATTGTTTGTGTCTGAGAGGTTTTGAGAGGAGTTTTCATGAGTATTTTAAATGTAGAGCATTTAAGTCACGGATTTGGTGACCGGGCTATTTTCCAGGACGTTTCGTTCCGTCTGTTAAAGGGTGAGCATATCGGTCTGGTGGGCGCCAACGGCGAGGGTAAATCTACCTTCATGAGCATTATCACCGGAAAACTGCAGCCGGATGAGGGCAAGGTTGAGTGGGCAAAGCATGTGCGCGCCGGTTATCTGGACCAGCACACCGTACTGGAAAAGGGCATGACCATCCGCGATGTGTTAAAGAGCGCGTTTGCGTATCTGTTTGAGATGGAAGAGCAGATGAATGCCATCTGCGATAAGATGGGCGAGGCATCCGAGGACGAGATGAATGCCATGATGGAGGAGCTTGGCACGATTCAGGACCTTCTGATGGCCCATGACTTTTATATCATTGACAGCAAGGTAGAAGAGGTAGGCCGCGCGCTGGGCCTGCAGGAGATTGGCATGGATAAGGATGTTTCCGAACTTTCCGGTGGCCAGCGTACCAAGGTGCTTCTGGGAAAGCTGCTTCTGGAAAAGCCGGACATCCTGCTTTTGGATGAGCCGACCAATTATCTGGATGAGCAGCATATTGAATGGCTGAAGCGTTATCTGCAGGAGTATGAGAATGCCTTTATTCTGATCTCCCATGATATTCCCTTCTTAAACAGCGTCATCAACCTGATCTACCACATGGAGAACCAGAAGCTGGACCGTTATGTGGGCGATTACGATCATTTCCAGGAAGTTTACGCAGTGAAGAAAGCACAGCTTGAGGCCGCTTATAAGCGTCAGCAGCAGGAGATCGCAGAGCTTGAGGATTTTGTGGCCCGCAATAAGGCAAGAGTTTCCACCCGAAATATGGCCATGTCCCGCCAGAAAAAGCTGGATAAGATGGAGGTCATTGAGCTGGCGAAGGAGAAGCCGAAGCCGGAGTTTAATTTTATGGAAGCCCGTGCTGCCGGCAAAATGATCTTTGAGGCGAAGGACCTGGTGATCGGCTACGACGAGCCGCTGACCCGCCCGTTTGACATCAGCATGGAACGCGGTGAGAAGGTCGTCTTAAAGGGCTCCAACGGAATCGGAAAGACTACCCTGTTAAAGAGTATCCTGGGCCTGATCCCGGCACTTTCCGGCAGCGTGGAGTTAGGTGATTATCTGTATCTTGGCTATTTTGAGCAGGAGATGGCACCGGGAAATACCACCACCTGCATTGAGGAAATCTGGAAGGAATTTCCGTCCTACACCCAGTATCAGGTACGTTCTGCCCTGGCAAAATGCGGCCTGACGACCAAACACATCGAGAGCCAGGTACGTGTCTTGTCCGGCGGTGAGCAGGCAAAGGTAAGATTATGTAAACTGATCAACCGCGAGACCAATGTTCTTCTTCTGGATGAGCCGACTAACCATCTGGATGTGGACGCCAAGGAGGAGCTGGCCCGTGCCCTGAAGGCATACAAAGGCAGCATCCTTCTGATCTGCCATGAGCCGGAATTTTACGAGGGCTTTGCCACTCGCGTGGTAGACTGCAGCGAATTCTGCCTGCGCGGTTAAGAGCCGGCTTATGTCGTCTGGTGTCAGCTTTTGTCGATGAACTTTTCTTGTACTGGTATCGTTACTGTGCTATGATGATGGCACAGTAACGATTTATCTGAGATTCTGTTTTTCTGTTATCTTAGTTTTATTTTCACATTTCATTTATTTTCACTTTTATATTTATGTTTCTATGTTCCTGTTGGGCTTTATGGCAATGTTTTGCCGCTTCAGCTTGAAACAGGGCAGTTTTTTATTTTTCAGTTTTATCATCAGGCTGTCTGTTACGTGCAGCTCAGGCGCAGTTCGCGCATTTTCACATAGGATCAGAATACAAAAAACAGGATCGCAAAAAGGGAGAGGGGGAATGCGATGCATTCAGAACGAGGACGCAAAGGTCTGCTTCTGCTCGTCTGCGCATGGACGATTCTGACAGCGGGACCGGGACTGACGGTTTATGGAGCCGGGACCGGGACGGAGACTCAGATCCGGCACTGGAATATCGGGGATACTGTTATACGGAATATCGGGGGAACAGCATACCGTTTCCGCTGCATTGATCAGAATTATGCAGACCATATGGACTACCACAGAAAGGGAGCCTTGTTTTTGTGTGATGAGGTAATACCGGCCAACACCGGTTCCCATTATCAGTTTGAGACGCCGGAGGACGCTTCTCATGGTTATGTGTATGCTTCGGGACCGATCGTACGCTTTGGAGAAACCGCGGATTATAAATATTCCGCGATACGTGCATGGCTTTCCGGCTCTGCAGAACAATTTTCAGATGCGGAAATGGTGAATATCGGCGTGGAACGAGCTTATCAGGGGCAGACGGGAAGAGAATTGTGGGAGCAGTTTTCCGGAGATGAGCTGACTGCCAGATATCTGGGCAGCCAGAAGCTGGTGGATCAGCTGTTCATTCTTTCAGTGGACGAGGCATATCGCTACCGGAACTGGCTGTGGCGGTTTGGCCCGGTCAGAAAGCGGAATCCGGAGACGCAGATCAGTGAATTCTGTAAAGGCTACTGGCTCCGCACACCATGCAAAAGCGCAGAGGGTACTCAGGTCTATATCGTGGATCTGGTGCAGGGCAATATCCGGCCGGAAAAGGTACGGACTGATGTGCAGACGGCAGAAAGCGGTGTGCGGAATGACATGCAGGAGGCAGGAAGAGATGTGCGGACAACAGCAGATCAGAAACCGGAAGCGGATGAGGAATTGCGTGTAACAGGAACAACAGGGGTGCGGCCGGCTTTTGTGCTGCCGCAGATGTAGGATAAGGGGGATGTATGAGAACCAGCAAAAAGAAATTTTACAGGAAACGTCAGACAGCGTCTGCGATGGCAGTATTGCTTACCGTGCTTTCACCGGGAGTTTTTCCGGCCGGGATTGCCATGGCGGAAAATGCCGGCGGATGGATTCCGGAAGGAAGAGCCGGTCATGCAAGAGTAACCGAGAGTAATGGGAGTGTAGATTCTTCCGAAATATTGGAGGAAGTGTGGGATGAGGAAGAGCCGGAAGAGAATCTGGCAACGGCCTCTGACGCGATCCTGTGGTCAGAGCCTGCAACGCCATCCGATGCGGTACAGTGGTCAGAGCCTGCAACGCCATCCAATCTTTTGCTGTTGGCGGCACAGATTCCGGTAACCGGAGATCTGTGGGAGGACTGGAACGGCAATGTGAATTTTCCGGGAGAAGGAACAAGAGAGTCTCCCTATCAGCTTGAGACGCTTTCTCATCTGATGGGGCTGGCCGAGTCCGTTGCGGCCGGGAATGATTATGAGGGCTGTTATTTCGAACTGACGCAAAGCCTGGACCTTGGAGGAATTGCCATCAACCGCGGAGACTGGAATCCGATCGGCTGGTATCGCAGCCGCGCGGAAATGAGCGGAGAGGTTCCAACGCCATTTCGCGGGTATTTTGACGGATGCGGAAATACCATAACCGGATTGAAAATTGCCGGAGAGCTTGACGGTAAAACAAATCTGGGATTATTTGGCGTGATCGATGGAGGCAGCGTAGAAAATCTGGAAATTCAGTGTGACCAGGTGCGGGGGCTGGATCAAGTCGGAATTCTGGCAGGAGCTGTGAAGAACGGCGCTGTGATCCGGAATGTGAGAGTATCCGGTTATGTGTATTCCGGACACAATGCGGGAGGTATTGCGGCAATGCTCTGCGGAAGCGGAAAAGGTACTTTGGCGGGAACGCAGCTTCAGGAGTCGGATGGATCGGTCATTGTGGAGAATTGCCGGGCAGAGGGGATTTCCATGAATGGCGCAGAGAAGGATGGTGCTGTGGGAGGTATTGCAGGATGTGCAAAGAAGGCTTACCTGATCGATAATGCAGTGATCACCCAGAACGGGGTGTCGGACCGGATCCAGGGGAAAGGATATGTAGGCGGGATCGCAGGAGTCATGACCTTGAGCGGCATTTATAATTCCTACGTGAACGGTACGATCGGTGGAAACGGAAGCCGTGCCGTGGGAGGTATTGTCGGAAAATATGAGAGCGGGAATCTGATACTGGCCCGCATGGCAGGAGCTGTTTCCAGAACCAACAACGGCAGTGCATCCCGGGAGGGAACCTTTGTGGGAACCCGTGACAGCAGCGCACGGTTTACTTACGGAACAGAGCGTGACAGCCGAGTTTCTTATCTGTTTACCAATACACTGGCGAAGGCAAAGCAGGTGTTTGGCAGTACCATTGACGGGGATAACCGGTTTGCGGAGGATGCGCACATCGGTTACTGGTCTGATCTGGAACGCAAGTATAAAACAGTGACGGGACAGATTGAATATGACTGTGGGGACCGATTCTTCTATGAAGAACTGGAAGATGGCATCCGCTATATTGTTACTCAGAAGCTGGGGCGTGAATTTACCATGGAAGGCTATAAAAAGGATCTGCCGTTTACCATGGATCATTTTGCACCGGGCTTTATGGGGGAGCCGACCAGAGGCTATCTGGTCTATATTCCGCGAATCGATGCCAGAAATGCAAACGGTACCTACGATACCGATGTGGCAGTGCTGTCTGCGATCTCATCTACGGGCAGCTCATACTACCGGGATATTGATAAAGACCACCCGTCTGCGATCAGGGCAGGGGGTGTGGTGACAGTGGCTACCGCACCGAAGAACACGGCAGAGGACCGTTACCAGATGGTGGTGGATCTCAATGAGACAGGAGGCGTAAAACCGCCAACTTATCTGGATGAGGACGAACAGGAACGGCCGATGCAGTATGTGAGCGGAGGTGCTTATTCATTTATCATGCCGGAGTGTGATACAGAGCTTCGCGCGGAATATGAAAAGGTGACGACAAGGCTGACGGCAGATCCGGCCGAAACGCGGATTTCGGTTGTGCAGACCCGCAGCGGAGACCGCAAAAGCCCACAGATCGTGACAGAGGTAAAAAATGCGGAAGGAATCCTGATTGCCCGCTATGTGGACGGAAAACAGGATCACAGCGTAGAAGTGCAGCCGATCCTGATCCATGCGGAGCATAACGGAAACGGGCAGACGGCGGACCGGACAGTGCGCTGGCTGGTCGATGATACCGATCTTCTGGAAAATCGTTCTGAGGCCGGTTATACCATGAAAGACGGACTGGTCATGCCCAATATGAACTCTGCCTTTATTACGAACATTGTAAACCGTGAAGTGAAGGCACAGGCGCAAAACCAGTACCGGGAGCCAATCCGCGATACGGTGTATACACGATATGGAGTGGTTTCCGCGGTGACCAATCCGGAAACATCGGTGAATCACCAGGCACTTTACGCAAACTGCCGTGTGACTGTAGAGTTTCAGATTGTAGATCTGACAACCGTACGTGTGGAAACTCTGAGCTTAAATCAGGATGAGGTACTGTTCACAGTCACCAGACGGCTGACCGGAAGCTGTTATCAGCCGACAGAATCAATCACGGTTTCAGAGCCGGTGGTGCTGACAGCCGGTCTGGAGCCGGAGCATCCGTTTTATGAGCAGGTAAGCTGGAAGGATACGGAGAGCGGAAAGAACCTTCTTTTAGAACCGTCCGGGGCGAACCGGCAAAACTGCAGGCTTACCCCGGTGTGGGATCCGCAGGGACAGACCAATCCGGCCTGGATCCAGAATCTGATCAACCGGGACCGTACTCTGAAAAAGGAAAAACCGCTGGAAAAGGTAAGTGGAACTGGCATTCTGGAAGAACTTGTTACGGCGGTCAGTGAAGACCAGACACATGGTCATATTCAGGCCATGTGCCGCGTAAAGATCGTATTTGTTACGGTAGATGAGACTGTGCCGAGAGTCAGCACAGGCGGGTCTGGGGGCGGAGGCGGCTCATCCAAAGGCTCCGGGGGCGGTGGAGGCGGTTCTTCCACAGGGATTACTTTCGGCGGGGTAACCAGAGCCGCCAGTCCGTCAATGCCGTCCTATGTTGTGACAGGAACCTGGATGCAGAATGCGGCCGGACAGTGGATGTTTGCGGACAAAGAGCGCACTTACGCGAAGGAATGGGCAGCAGTGCATAATCCGTATGCCAGCACAGCAGACGGGCAGAGTGCGTATGACTGGTTCCGGTTTGATGAAAATGGTTTCCTGGTAACAGGATGGTATCAGGATACCGACGGCAACCGCTATTACCTGAATCCGTCCCCGGACGGAACTCAGGGGCGCATGCTGACGGGATGGAACTGGATCGATGGACAGTGCCTGTATTTTGAGGAGGAATCGAATGGAACACGCGGCGCGCTTCGGTGCAATACAGTTTTGCCGGATGGAAAGCAGACCAATGAACATGGCGCATGGATTGTGAATGGCATCGTGCAGAGACAGGAAACAGGAGTATGAAAAAAGAATGAATCAAAAGAGAAAAACCGTGAGACAGACTGCGGCGTGGATTCTGGCGGTCATTATGATCAGTGGAAAACTGCTTCCAGCCATAACGATGCTGCCGTGGAAGGCGGAAGCGGCCCAGAAAGGAGATACCATCACGGCCTACGGGGCTGGTTTCCATCATTACTGTATTGACGGAGCCGGAGCAAACCGGGCGTTGATCGATGGAGACGAGTATGAGTATATTCTTCCTTCGGAGACATTAAGCCGGGAGGAAACAGCGCTGATATTCTGGGGGATGCTGACGCTGCAGGCCAGTTTTGGTAATGTGCCGCAGATCAATGCAGTAATCCGGAATATCAATGCGGGAGCTGCCGCGCAAGGCGTTCCGGCGATTACCGGCTTTGTTACAGAAGCGGATCTGAAATTGCTGATTCATTCGTCGGCAGTACGCGGAAAATATCCCTGGCTGAAAGCAGTGCTTGCCCGGGAGGAGACGTATCTGCAGATGGCTGGGCTGCTTGGAAGCGGAAATGCTGCATTGGGAGGAGATGTGCCTGCTGTGCTACAGGGGCATACCAATACCGGCAGTCCGGCACTCCTGGCTCCTTCCCAGAGCGTGGAGCGGCCGGGGGAATATATCCTGTCATTTGATCCTTCCGGCGCGGACTCAGAATTTATTCGTAGTGTTCCGCTGAAATTTTCCGCTACCGGTGAAGAAGGGTCATTCAGTGAGCAGATTCCGGGCGGCTGGATTTGCCAGAAGACGGATACGGATATCCGTCTGACCAGCACCGGAGCTGGCGGACTTTTATATCTGATGTTTGATGTGCGGGGCACCAGGTATGGGACCGGGGGCGGAACTTTTGCTTCTCCGGAAGAGGTGTATGAGCAGTGCCTGCAGATTTGGAGGTGCAGCCGCTGCGCGGGGACTCACCGCCAGATGTACAATGGCGCGGCACCGCTGGCGGCTCATCAGAGGCTGGTCTTTGTGGAGGTACAGGCACCGCAGCTTTGCTATTATGCAGGCGTTGGAGGAAGTACGCCAGCCGGGGAAGATGGCAGCATGGCATTTGAAATTTACCGCCATGAAGAGGATTGGACTTCTTCCTATAACGTCCGCCTGAAAAAGCAGGACCATGAAACTGGCGCGCCTCTGGAGAGTGCTGTATTTTCCTTATATGAAAGATTTGATGACAAGGATGAGATTCATACGGACCGGGATGGAGCTGCTTATATTTATGCCGGTGGAGCACCTTATCAGAGTTATCACCGGGATAATCCGGTGCTATGGGATGATTTCCAGTTTGTATCAGCTATGGTGACGGATACGAATGGAGAAGCAGAGAAAACAATAGAACATGGATATCATTATGATAAGACGTTCTGTGACGGGCACCCGGCACCGGTTTTTGTTCCGGTACCGGAGGAGGAAGAGGATGAGGAAACCGGAGAGATTGAGAATCAGGCGGAAATTGATGCGGCAAAAGAAGAAAACCGCCGTCTGGCAACACTTTGGCTGAACACTTGCGCTTCCTGTGAAACCTGGGCTTCGGGAGAGTTTTCCGGTGTTCATTTTCATTGGTACATGCCGGAAACAGATCCAGGGGAAATCAGGAGCATCGCATCTTCCGGCGGAGAAGAAGGAGAGACGCCTTCGGCGGGCACCACGGTTTCTGCTGAAGCAGACCGGGCGTTTCGCGATTCTGGATGTGGTGAGGATACACAGGAAACGTATGATCATTTTATTGCGCTGCAATACAGCTATGCTATAGCGGAGGATACGGCCAGGGAAGGTTACACCCTTCATGGAAACCACCGGGATGATCTGCCGGTAGAAGTCATTACGACAGACGCTTCCGAGAATGGGGCAAATGCGCATTTTGCCGGGCTGTACAGTCATGAGATCCGGATCAGCGACCAGTTTTTTGCAGAGCCGGCACAAACAGTACGGGAAGCAAGGAAGCAGGGCAGCAGCGGAAGGCTGGTTTCAGAAACTGAAGTGCCCAGTGTGCGAAAAGAGAGGCGTTCTATCTGGCAGAAAATCCGTTCCATTTTTTTTCCGGTGCAGACGGATGAGGAACTGCTGATAGATGATCGAAGCACAGAAGCCGGTCAGGAAGCTTTAACAGAGTGGGCCAGTATGTCGAATGCGCAGGCAACAATGTCGAATGCAGCCCTGGCGAAGCAGGACTATATGGCTGTGTCAGGTCAGCAAGAAGAACACCGGAAGCATACGGCGACAGAATCGGATGCGGAAGAGGAAGGCAGATCTCCGGTACCGTGGATTTTGAGACTGGATTTTTCACGTGGTGGGGAGAAAGATTCCGGAGAGAAGACAGCAAAATCGTTTCATGGAGATTTTAAATCAGACATGAGAAACAGGGACGTGGGCAGTGCGGATCTTTTCACGGATGCCTATCAAGGTGCCTTACATGCGCCAGGAAGCGGTCAGAAGATTACGGCTGGTCCGGCGGACCGCTATAGTCATTGCAGTGACCGGGACGGGGAAGATGACTGGTGGAGGATCTATGATCACAGGACAGAAGGAGAGATCCATATCAATAAACGGGATATGGATCTGAAATCAGGTGAGAATGACCGGTATGATTCCTATGGAGATGCGCAGGGCGATGCAGTTTTGGAGGGTGCGGTTTACGGTTTGTTTGCAGAGGAGAATCTGGTACACCCGGATGGAAAAACCGGTGTGGTATACCAGAAAAATGATTTGGTGGCAGTGACATCCACCGACAAAAACGGAGATGCTTCGTTTCTGGCCTGTACAGAGGCACCGGGAAGGTTCTATAACTATGAAACCGGACAGATCGAAAACAGACCGGGCGGATGGAACCAGATGGCGCCGTCCAATCTTTATGCGCGGAATCAGAGCTTTGATGATTATACAGAAGACGGGCAGTACATAAGAAGCTATCCGGATTACCGTTTGAAAAATGGAAACTGCTGGATCGGCAGACCGCTTTTTATGGGAAGCTACTATGTAAAAGAACTGAGCAGGTCGGAAGGGTATGAACTGTCTGTAGGAAACAGAAAGGCTCCGTTTACCAATGCAGGACAGGAACTGGAAGCATCGGCAGGAACAGAACGGGAAGGTTATACGGTGATCACGAAAGGCCTTTATGCGGAGCAGCAGGTGCAGTCTAGTGCCAGCGGCGCTTATGGAGATCCGGCATTTCAGGAACTGTTTTTTCAGGTTTCCAGTGAAAAAAGCGGTGGATTTGATCTGGTATTTTCCGAAATACCGGAGGAAAGCAGGCTGTACCGGCTGGATACTCAGGTGAGGACAGAACCGGCCCAGATTGGAACAGGGCGTTTTACCGAGTCTGTGGAGACAGATCTGTTTGGCAGGCCGGTTTACGCTGTGACCGAATTTCAAGGCCAGTATCCACGTTATGATGCGGATGGAACATTGCTCACCAGAGAACGTCCGGTCAGCCGGTCGGTGACGGACGCAGAGTGTGCGGCAGAAAAAGAACTGGACACTTCCCGCTGTGAAGCACTGATGAAGCGGCCCGAAGAGAATTTGAATGAAGATACGGTGCTGGAAATTTTAAGGAAGCCATTTCAGATGGAACAGCAGAACTTTGTCAAACAGAAACTGGAACTGATTCTGCGGGGCAATGGAAAGGGAACACCGAAACTGAGCGGCACTTCAGGTACCGGTACCCGTTATACAACACTGGAACATCCGGTTTATGACACTGGATATCAAAGTGGAAAGGAGGTAAGCTTTGGATCTCCGGTTGTGACGCTTCAGATTCCGCGTGTCCGGGAGAACGGAGAGGAAGTAACAGCAGGAGAATTGCTGGCATCCTTGCTGGATTATTATCAGAATCATGCGTATTACTCTTATGGAGGCCTGGATGGGATCCGGGAATTGGAAGATGCGTGGGAGGTTTCGGTTTATGCAGGCCGCATAGGAAATCCGGAATGTTTTTATGTATCGGAGAATGAGAAAAGGAGCGCAGCGTTTTATCTGAGAGTTCCATATGTGCCGGAGGAGACTTCTGAAACACCCAGATATTGCTATGCCGTATATACGGGGGAAGAAGAACCGGAAAGTTTTGGCATTTACACCGGTTTTCGGGCCGGAAATGAGGCGGGTGAAGGATTGGAACGAGTCTCTGCAGTACTGGTTCCGGATGCGCAGGCTGATTCGGATGGAAGTCTGGTGACCCGCTGTATTTCGGAAACTGTTTACTATGAACCGGGAGAAATTCCGCTGGATGCGAATGGAAAGCGTATTCCGAAAATCTGCTATATGGAAGAAACCGTACCCGGTGAGACACAGAAATTGTATGGAAACTGGACTGAAATTCCGATAAACGGCCAGGCCGGAATCTGGCATGTGGAAAGCAGTTATACGGACTTCTATGGATCTTTGCATAATGATGAGCAAGGACAGGAATATCGCTTTAAGCTGGTATTACCGGGGCCGGAACAGGTGGTTCTGACAGCAGAAGAGGCGGCTATGCTTTCCGGAAACTGGGTTGTGGGGGATGTTATGGGCTGTGCTTCGTATTATCAGGCCGTGAAACAGGCGTCAGTGCGTGCGTGCCTGGATTATAAAGATGGAGCCACAGGAGAAGAAAACAGCTTTATAAAACATACTGTTCTGGTATATCCGGGACAGGAGGCGGTATGGCAGGATGGTCCTGGAAAACCGGGAAGCGGAACTCAGGCGGTTCCGGTGGCAGTAGAAGAGCGGAGTATCCGACAGAGAATCCGGGTGAGCAAGACCATTGAGAAAACGTCATACCGGAATACCAGTTCTTATGCGGATGTACACGAAGACTGGTGGACCAGACAGTATAACGGAAAAACGGCAGTAGAAAACTTCCGCTTTAAGGTATACTTAAAATCCAATCTTCAAAATCTGTACCGGAATGAGCAGGGAAATGTAATCTGGCAAGACCGAAAGGGAACGGAACGCACTTTTGAAGAACAGAAAAAGGCTAATGATGCATTTCCGGAACGGGTAAACCAGATCTATACCAGGGTTTTGCACCGCACCGACCCATTGTACAAAAATGCGGAGGATGCGATAGTCTGCAATACACAGCTTTATGCTTATCAGGATGGCCGGATTCAGGAACCTGGTGACACGGCACTGCTGGAAATGACGGAAGCGCTTGTGGAAGATGGAAAGACGGTAAGAACCACAATGCGTCCAAATTATAAAAAATTTTTTGACGCCATAGATACGGCAAATCACGACAAGTGGGATGACGCGGCGCCGACCTACACCAGCTGGCGGCCAGTGGGCAATGCAGTTAACCGCAGCGAGGATACGATCTGGAATACCCGGGCTTCAGACCGGGTACGGCAATTTGCCATTACCTGGTATCTGGATGATGTGGCAGCAAAGTTCATACAGGCAGATGGAAACAGTATCTCTGGTGAGACTGCGTTTTCAGATGAGATTCTGGACCGTGCGATGCGGGAAGCCATTGAGAAAGCGCAGAATTATTTAAAACCGTTTTTTGCCTATGATCTGGACGCGCTGTATGCCATTGCCTGGGATGAAGCACCGGGCGGCGGAGCAGACGGGGATCCGGCTACATTATCGGTGGATGTACCGGATCCGTCTGATGAAGAGATTTCTGAATATTATGGGATCTCAGCAATGCTTCCATACGGAACGTATGTGGTGGTGGAGCAGCAGCCAAAGGATGCCGGGCTTAAGGACTTTAAAAACAGACATTATGAAACAGACCAGCCAAAGGAAATCGAACTTCCAGCAGTTTATGCGGATGAGGCGGGCGCGCAGGCGTCCCCTGGAATTCTGGATCCGTTTTATCGATACCAGGCTTCTTTTAAAGCGTCGGAACTGGAACGGCGCTACCAGATCCGTTTTCTGGAAGAGTCCCGCGTACTTCAGGCTCATGGCAGCCGCGGGGACTTTGAAATTTATCCATATGGTCTGGAGATTGACCGGTTCCGGAATGGCGAGCCGGAAACTCTGGCGGCGGGCGATTTCGCGTCCCTGACCCAGTCGGCGTACCGCCCATTCCAGAACTACTATAATGAGGCGGACGATCGTACGGCGGTAGCTGTTTCGTATTATCTGAGTGAAGGACAGGACGGTCGGAAAGCTGTTTCGGAGGTATATCGTTACAGTTCGGTTTCTGAGCAGGCCTGCACGGCTGACAATGTCAGCTATCCGGGAGGCGAGATGACAGAGGATAATATCCCGGGAGCCTGGTATCGGGACCGGGTGCCGGCCATGCAGGGTTCGCAGACAGCCTATGACGGCAGGTATGCACCGATGCTGGTTCCGCATTCTGTGGTCATGGATGCAGAGAATACTTCCGAAGCTTCAGGATATGGCAATGTCCGTTTCCGCAACCGGCTTTACACCGCCAGACTGCGCCTGGAAAAACTGGATTCTGAGACTCATGAAAATATCCTGCATGATGGAGCGGTGTTTCGTATTTACGCAGCAAAGCGGGATGATGGATCAGATGGAGAAGGAAGAGTCCTTTTCTATGAAGAGGACACCCAGATCTGCGGTTCAAAAGAATTTCTGACAGCAATGGGAGCAGCAGATATCCGGCCTGTCTTGAGAGATGGCGGTATCTGGAACTGGCTGGCCGGATTTTGGAGCGTGGGAGCAGGACGGATGGACGAAACAGAATCTGTGGCAGCAGCTGTTAACGGAGCGGAAGCGTGTTATACAGGCGTGGTACCGGCCGGAACTCCAGTATGCGATGAGTCAGAGCAGATTCTTCTGGGGGACCGGTTTGGTCTGCAGACGGGAGTTATGAAAGCATTTGCGACCGTATGGGATGGACAGCCGGCAGATGCTTCGGAGCATCAGCTGCAGACAGTGGGATATCTGTATACTCCACAGCCGCTTTCAGCCGGAACCTATGTCCTGTGTGAGACAAAAGCACCGGCAGGTTATGCCCGGTCAAAACCAGTGGCGCTGGAGATTTATTCGGATCAGATTACCTATTATCAGAATGGAGAACGGGACAGCCGGGTGATTTCTGCAATTTATGAAGATGCAGCTGATGAACAGACCACCTATGGGACCAAGCCGCAGGATCTGATTGATACAGCGCGCGTTTATCTGAAAAATGAGCCAATCCGTCTGCAGGTTGAAAAGCGCGCCATGCAGACAGAAGCCGGGGAGACTTTTTTGGAACGGGATGCCGGTGAAAAAGACGCCTCTGAATATGCGTCCGGTGCGCTGATGACGCTGTTTGACGCAATTTCTATCACGCCGTCCGGTGACTCGCAGGATTTTGCATATGAGGGACTGGTGATTTGCCGGGATGATGCGGGCCATGTGGAACGCATGTATGTAAAGGAAGGATACGGAGGAGCGAAAACAGAATTTCTCCCGGAGCAGGATGAAAACGGACGGCTTTATACGGTATCCTGGCCGGCCGGTGTTGACCGTTATGGCGAGATCATTCAGGCAGATGGAAATGTCTGGGATTCTGTCACGGTCATGCGCCCGGATACGGATATTTTGTACTATGATTTGAGTGATCTGAGCGTGCAAATTACACCTCAAACCGATGGAAAAGATGGACGATATCAGGCTTTTGCCTGGAAAGGAGCCTCAAAATTCCTGGAATTTGAGGGTGGGGACCTGACGAAGATTACATATGATGAAAAAGATAAAATACTGACTCTGGATAAGGGAACCCATGTGTATCATTTAGGACGCGACGGAGCACGAGATGCACTGGTAGATCCGTATACCGGCATGGCGTATGTGGTGCGGGATTTTGACGGAAGCAACGGAAGCTGGGACCAGATCTGCGGCCGGGACGGAACCGGAGCCGGAAAGAAACAGGTGATGGTATGGCCGGTGAACATCCGCCGGGATGAGTATGGAAATGTGATTGCCAGAGATAAGATTACGACCTCTCGCATGGCAATAGTGGGCAGCGGAGAAACTGCGTATCTTACCGGCAGCTGGAAGTCAGATTCCGGAGAGGAAAGTCATCGGAAATCTTCTCTATCCAGAAATATGTACGGACAGAATCTGAATGATGAGATCCTTCTGGATGCTAATAATGGAAGTTTTGAAAAAACGATGAATCCGGTCTATGACCGGCATGGCCTGACAGACTATTATCAGAAAAGTGAAGAGCGCTATGATAAGGCAACAGAACTGTATGACCGCAATGGAGAGTTTGTGCGTTCCCAGCTTTCGGATAATCTGGAAGCGGACAATCATGATGCGTATGCAGTGCAGGAACACAGTATGCTGATTGATGAGGAGCAAACACTTTTTCATCGGAAGGGCGAGGCATATGTGGTGGAAAATACCTGGATTTCATCGGAACAGTATCCCAATGATCCGTTTACATCCGTAAAGACAGGAGGACAGGGGGATATTCTGGAACGGGTACCAGCCGGCTGCTATATCATGGAAGAACTGAGGGCACCGGAGGGCTTTGTCAAGGCACTTCCCATGGGAATTTCTGTGGAGGAAACAGCTGAGACGCAAACAATAACGATGATAGATGAACCCGTCAGAACTGAATTTACCAAGATAAGTGGGGGAAACTCAGCGTTTGATTGTGGATATGTTGAGAATGCGCTGCTTGGATTGTGGAAAGCGGAAGCCGAAAACGGAAAGGGGATGGAAACATCCGATCCGGTGATGGTCTGGACAACGGATGGAACACCGCATTGTATCACGCATCTTCCCGTCGGAACATACATCTGGAAAGAAATTCAGGTTCCATCCGGTTTTGTTTCTCATGATTCGGTTTTGGTATCGGTGAAGGAGTGTTCAGAAATTCAGCAATACGAGATGAAGGAGGATCACACAAAAATAGAGGTAGAGAAATACTGCCTGGAAAATGGGAAAGACCGTGCAGACGGAGAAATGGCAGTAGGCGGTGCCGGATTTACTTTGTACCCGGCAAAGCTGGATGATACAGGCAGTGTTTGCTATGAGGAAGGGCGGCCGCTGTACGAGGAATCTTTGCCGGTGGCGCATTGGATAACGGATGATGGTACTACCTGCCAGGCCTTCCCAGACGCTTTTGAAACCATGTATCTGGAACATGGGGCAAAACCGGGAAGCAGTGTGATGTGGGATGCCGGGGATGTTTTGTATCGGGCAGAATTTATGGCAGAATACCAGAAAGAGCAGATTCATCCAGCGGATCCAAAGCAGACGGTGCTTGTATACCGGATGGAAACAGGAGCTGTGATCCGGATTGGAGTCACAAAGGAAACTGATTTGCAGGCGGATCATCCGTATCGGTTTGAGTATCAGTTCAACTGGCAGGAGCTTTCGAATGTAAATGCCTATGCCTGCAGTTATCTGACAGTGGAAAACAGGCAGAGGCTGGATTATCTGCCCGCAGGCAGCAGCTATGTGCTCGTGGAAACAGAGGTACCGGCCGGTTTTGTGCGGGCACAGGATATGCTGATCACAGTAACGGATACGGGAGAAATTCAGTTGTACCGGGTGGAAAATGAAGAAGGCAGTCTGCTTATCTCAAAGGTGTATGAAAATGGGACAAAAGAACTGGCGGGAGCCAGACTGGCGCTGTATCGCGCAGATGAAACAGGCGGATTGACCAGGAACAGCCGTTATCTGTTTGATTCCTGGGTGAGTGGCAGCGACGGACGGTACACAGAGCTGGATGCTATCAACCGCAGGATCCCGCAGGGATATGCAGAAGGGGACTTAAAGCCTCACCGGATCCGGCATCTGCCGGATGGAATTTACTGGCTGGCAGAACAGCAGAGCCCGGCATATTACACCACCTTCGAGCCGGTGCAGATCCTGTATGAATGGCAGCCGGAAATCCGTATCGTGCGGGTGAATGACAGGCCGGTGACCGGAACACTGAAACTGGAAAAAACAGATTCATCCGGTCGTCCTTTGGAAGGAGCGGTTTTTGAGCTGGAAGCCTACACACAGGCAGCAGGAATCCGGGAAGATACGGCAGAACCGGTTTTTCGGATGTGTTTCAGCGCGCCGGCTGAGCAGACAGGCCTGCCTGTTGGTGAGGTTATGCAAAACGGCAGAATCCAGCCGTATTGGTATGAATTGCGGGAAACAGAGCCGCCTGCAGGCTATGCTTTAAACCCGGAAGTAAAGCGCTGGCAGTTTGAACCGGATATGGGAGCGGGGTCGTATGCGTGGAGGGAACAGGCAAAACATCAGGTTACGGTTGTGGACCGGAAAGAACCGGACACCCCCAAACCGGAACCAGAAAAGCCGGAGACGCCCAATCCAGATAAACCGAGACCAGAAGAACCGGATAAGCCGGAAGAAAAGCCAGGAAAGCCGGGCGGACCGGAGCATGAGAATCCCCGGACACCGGAGCTTCAGCCGGTGCTGCGGATCGGCAGGATTCTTGCCTGGTACAGGCCATCTTCGCCGGACGGGGCGGCGTGGCTGTATCTGGGGCCGGACGGCCGGTGGAGGATCCGACTGCCGGCTATGGGGGATGAGCGGAAAACGCTGGTCTGGTGCGCGCTCTTTGTGATGTCGACGGCGTTTTTGGGTGCTTTATGCGGCAGGAAAAAGACGACAGAAGGCAAGAATACAGAAAACAGAACGAAATAAAAAACAAAATCAAAGGGCGAAAAGGTTTGGCAGTCCTTTTTGCCCTTTGATTTTGGGAATGGTAGGTATACAAAATAAAAGAAAATGTTTTAGGGGGGCCGGGCAGTTTCGGGCTGCCCGGTATGAGTATGAAAAAGCTTTGTAATTTCAAGTATGCACTTGAAACAAAGGTTCCATTACCCTTTCGGATAATGTACTTAGAGTATAAAAAAGAATTGTGACGAAACTGTGTCGCCATCATAAAAAAAATATAAACATAATAAAAAATAAAAAAACCCTTTCAAAAACCTTCTGGATTGTATATAATAAGAGAGATTAGAACGAAAAATGCGCTCTTTGCGCATATTCATAGATAGAAATCAATGGGAAACAGGGCGGCTGTGAGAAAACAGAACAGCTGCGAAACGAGAAATCTCAGGAGGAAATTTATGTTAGTATCCAACGATATCGGAATCGATTTAGGTACGGCGAGCATTTTGGTATACATCAAAGGCAAGGGCGTTGTGCTGAAGGAGCCTTCCGTAGTAGCAATCGACCGTGATTCCAACAAGATCATGGCAATCGGTGAGGAAGCACGTCTGATGATCGGAAGAACACCGGGCAACATCATTGCGGTCAGACCACTGCGCCAGGGCGTTATTTCTGATTACACGGTTACTGAAAAGATGTTAAAGTATTTCATCAATAAGGCAGTAGGTAAAAGAACCCTTCGCAAGCCGCGTATCGCAGTCTGCATTCCGAGCGGTGCGACTGAGGTCGAGAAGAAGGCCGTTGAGGACGCTACCTATCAGGCAGGTGCCCGCGAGGTTTCCATCATTGAGGAGCCGGTAGCAGCTGCCATCGGTGCCGGAATTGATATTTCCAAGGCCTGCGGAAACATGATCGTTGATATCGGTGGCGGTACTGCAGATATCGCAGTCATCTCTCTTGGCGGAACCGTAGTAAGCACTTCCATCAAGATTGCAGGTGATGACTTTGATGAGGCTCTGGTCCGTTACATGAGAAAGAAGCACAACCTGCTGATCGGTGAGAGAACCGCAGAGGAGATCAAGATCAACATCGGTTCTGCATACCGCAGACCGGAAGTACTGACCATGGAAGTGCGCGGCCGTAATCTGGTGACAGGACTTCCGAAGACCATTGTGGTCACTTCTGAGGAAACCCTGGAAGCGCTGCGTGAGCCGGCTATGCAGATCGTGGACGCTGTTCACAATGTACTGGAGAGAACACCTCCGGAACTGGCAGCAGACATCTTCGACCGCGGCATCGTGATGACCGGCGGCGGTTCTCTGTTGAATGGTCTCGACCAGCTGATCGAAGAAAAGACCGGTATCACCACCATGGTAGCGGAGGATCCGCTGACCGCAGTGGCAATCGGAACTGGTAAGTTTATCGAGTTCCAGCACGGAGACAAAAAAGAGCAGGAATTCAATTAAGACAAACGATTTTTACGGATATAACGAATGACGAGCAAACAGAAGGGGTCTCGTGTCCATCGCGGACGCGGGACCTTTCTATTCGCAGGAGATACAAGAACATGGCGACAGTAAGCGGATATGTAGAGAAAATCAAATATCGCAACGAGGAAAATGGCTACTCGATCTTAAGTGTCAATTCGGATGGACTGGACTATGTACTGGTGGGAACCTTTCCGTATATCAGTGAGGGGGATTTTATTGAGGCGTCCGGACGTGATGTGGAGCATCCCATTTACGGAGACCAGATCCAGGTGGAATCGTATGAGCTGAAAGCTCCGGAAGATACGGCATCCATGGAGCGCTATCTGGGATCCGGCGCGATCCGTGGTGTTGGTACAGCACTGGCTGCCCGCATTGTGCGGCGGTTCAAGGCAGATACCTTCCGCATCATTGAGGAAGAACCGGAGCGTCTGGCAGAGGTAAAGGGAATCAGCGAAAAAATGGCCCAGGCTATTTCGGAGCAGATGGAGTCCAAGAAGGAGATGCGCCAGGCCATGATGTTTTTGCAGGAATACGGCATCTCCATGAGTCTGGCCCTCAAAATCTACAACGAATACGGTTCCCGGATGTATAGCATTATCAAGGAAAATCCCTACCGCCTGGCGGATGACATCCAGGGTGTCGGATTTAAAATGGCAGATGAGATTGCTCAGAAAGTGGGAATATTCACGGATTCGGATTTCCGGATTCGCAGTGGCATTTATTATACGCTGCTGCAGTCCGTGGCAAACGGACATACCTACCTGCCGCAGGAGGAGCTGCTGGCATCCGCGTCTGAGCTTCTGCATGTAGATCCGGCAGTGATGGAGAAACATCTGACAGACCTTCAGATGGAGAAGAAGATCGTGGTAAAGGTGAATGAGGAGAAGCTGTTGAAGCCGGAAGAGGATGACAGTACCCCTGCCTCCCGCCATGTTTACGCTTCCCAGTATTACTATACAGAGCTTAACACGGCCCGTATGCTCCATGATCTGAATCTGCGTGGGGCTGAGCCGGAAACGGAGATCCGCAAAAAGCTGGAGAAGATCTGTGAAGAAGAACGCATTGAGCCGGATGAGCTGCAGATCCGCGCGGTCGTCGAGGCGGTCAACAGCGGCCTGCTCATTATCACCGGAGGACCCGGTACCGGTAAGACAACTACCATCAACACCATCATCCGTTACTTTGAACAGGAAGAGATGGAGATTCTTCTGGCGGCGCCGACCGGCCGTGCAGCGAAGCGCATGACGGAGGCAACCGGCTATGAGGCGCGAACGATCCACCGTCTGCTGGAGCTGACGGGAGTCCCCTCTGATGATAAAGACACATCAGGCATGCATTTTGAGCGCAATGAGGAGAATCCGCTGGATGCAGATGCCATCATCATTGATGAGATGTCCATGGTGGATATTTATCTGATGCATGCACTTCTTCGGGCAGTGAACCCCGGAACCCGCCTGATCCTGGTGGGGGATACCAACCAGCTTCCGAGTGTTGGCCCTGGCAATGTGCTGCGTGACCTGATCGCCTCCGGGGCCTTTGATGTAGTGCAGCTGACCCGGATCTTCCGTCAGGCAGCCGAGAGTGACATTATCGTCAATGCCCACAGGATCAACGATGGTGAACGGATTCCGCTTGGCAAGCGCAGCAAAGACTTTTTGTTTATCCGCAGAGAACAGCCGGATGCCATTATCAGCGCCATGCTGACGCTGGTGCGGGAAAAGCTTCCGAATTACGTTCACGCGGATATGTTCGACATCCAGATCATGACTCCGATGCGAAAGGGTGCCCTGGGCGTGGAACGCCTGAATACGATCCTGCAGAGCTTCTTAAACCCGAAGGATCCGTCTAAACCGGAAAAAGAGGTGGGCGGAACCATCTATCGCGTCGGAGATAAGGTCATGCAGATCAAAAATAATTATCAGATTGAGTGGGAGACCCGCAATCGCTATGGAATCCCGGTGGATTCCGGTGCCGGAGTTTTCAACGGAGACATCGGCATCATCCGCGAGATCAATACCTTTGCGGAAGAGCTGACCGTAGAATTTGACGAGGGCAAAATGGTGGATTACAGCTTTAAGCAGCTGGAGGAGCTGGAGCTGGCCTATGCCATTACCATTCATAAATCCCAGGGAAGCGAGTATCCGGCGGTGGTGATCCCGGTCTATTCCGGCCCCCGCATGCTGATGACAAGAAACTTGATTTACACGGCGGTCACCCGCGCCCGCGCCTGTGTGTGTCTGGTCGGCATCCCGGAGATGCTTCAGGCCATGGTAGACAATGAGGTCGAGCAGCGCCGCTACACCGGACTGAAGATCCGGATCCAGGAGGTTATGAAATCAGAATTATAAATTTGCTGTTTCCACGCCGCTGTCCGGTCTGCGGGCAGATCGTACTGCCGGAGGGCGCACTGATCTGTCCGGGCTGTATGGCAAAGCTTCATTTTATCCGGCAGCCATCCTGCAAAAAATGCGGGACAGAGCTCATTGCTGACCGCGCGGAATACTGCCCGGACTGCCTGCGAAGACAGCGCAGCTTTGAGTACGGAATCGCGCTGATCCGCTACGATGCTGTGGCTCAGAAGTCCATGGCAGCAGTCAAGTACAAAAACCGGCGGGAATATCTGGATTTTTATGCGGAAGCCATCGCGCGGCGGTACGGCTATTTCTTTGAACGCCATAAAGAAGCGGTGCTGGTGCCGGTGCCTGTCCACCCGGCAAGACTGCGCTCCCGCGGTTTTAACCAGGCAGGAGAGCTGGCGGTGCGTCTCGGACGTCTGACAGGACTTTCCGTGAATGAAGCGCTGCTGGTCCGTACCCGGAAGACAGCGCCGCAAAAGGATCTCGGTCCGGATGAGCGCCTGCGGAATCTGCGCCACGCATTTGCGGTGACAGCTCAGAGCGGAACATTAGCTGGCAATTGGACTCAGAGGACCGTTCAAGGAGTTGTCTTGTGTATCCCAGATACTGTTGTTCTGGTTGACGATATCTATACTACTGGAAGTACCATTGAATCCTGCACGCGGATTCTCAAAGAAGTTGGCGTGCGAGAGGTCTATTTTGTTTCTATTTGTATTGGGGGTAGTGTTTGAGTCTTTAATGATGAGAAAGAAAAATTAGGATTAATGCAGGGGCTAAATGGCCTCTGTATTTTTTAGCAAAGAATTAAGAAAAATAGTTATTGTAATTAGAGAATACAATTAGTCTAAAATTAGTTGCAAAATCAGCTGTAACAAACTATAAAATATAAAATCTGTCCAAAATTAAAACGGAAGAGTCTGAGTTTCTTCACAATCGTGCGATCCTTCATTATCAAATGGATGATTACAAGGACGCTTTGGCCGAT
>OHAM01000735.1_pt1 | contig 22833 bp, 20 predicted proteins | sample 1577161 | NCBI WGS metagenome assembly OHAM01 (sample SAMEA3541583, study PRJEB24748) | human gut metagenome | biome: human gut; feature: human-associated habitat; material: faeces | place: China | collected 2012
AAGATGTTGGGTGAGGCTTTAAAAGATCAGCGTCCAGTCGATGGATGCAGAAGTTGCATTTTTCAGGCGGATTCTTGTGTGCCGGATCCGGCTTTCTGGCCCCATATGCGCAGGCCTTGGTGCAGTTCATGCAGTGAATACATTTGTCGTAGTCAATTACCACGATGCCGTCTTCCGGACGCTTGTAGGTCGCCTTGACCGGACAGGCCTTAACGCAGGTCGGATTCTCACAGTGGTTGCACTGATTCGGCAGCGCGATCATGGCTACGCCGTCGTCATTCTTTAAAGAGAGCTGGTTCACGACCGTGCGTTCGCGACCCGGTTCTGTTTGGTTTTCAATGCTGCAGTTGACCGTACAAGACAAGCAGCCCGTACACTTTCTGACGTCAAAAACCATGGCGTAATGCTTACCCGGGGTTTTGGCGAGCACAACTTGCGGGGAGACTGCCGTGAAAGCCGTGCCTGAGGCAATGAGTTTTAGTAATGTTCTTCTGTCTAACATTGTTTTAATCCTAGAGATTCTTTAGTTCGGCTCCGCTTAGGAGAGCGGAGCCGAAGAGGCTTTCTACTTGTTCTGACCCTGAATCTTGGCGTACCAGAGGTTATGGTTTTGTTTCGCCCAGTTTTCGTCACACTTGCCGCTAAGCATGTTTTCCATGCCGCCTTCGCTCATGACGGCGCCCATGTAGATATGAACTACAGAGAAGGCTCCGAGAATGATGGCGCTGCAGATGTGAATGATGAGAGCCAGGAGTGCACCGTTCTTAGACAGAGTTCCGAAAAGACCCGGGAACAGCAGGAGCAAGCCGGTCACCACCAAAGCCAAACCGAAGATCGTGAAGGTCCAGAAGAAGGCTTTCTCACCGGCGTTAGCAAAACCGGCATCCGGGTGCTTGGGTTTGCCGCCGAGATTGATGTATCCGCCGAGCGCAAGGAACCATTTGCCGTCACCGCTTTCGGGAAGCTGATTTCTGCTCCACTTCACCATGAGGATAACCGCTGCAATGATGAATGGAATAGCAAAGATGTTATGGAACAAAACGCTGGCGTAAACCAAGCTGTGGAAATGGGCCGGCGTCATCATGGGAGCCAGCCAAACTTTACCGGCGCCGATCACAAAACCGGACAAAATCAGGATGATGCACGGGACGGCTGCACACCAGTGAAGAACCACGTCGCCCACGGACCAGCGCTGAATCAGCTTGCCGGAAAATCCGTCGGAAAGTTTTGCGCGGCCGTTGATCAAGACGAACACCGCAAAAAGAACAGCGACGGCGATGATAGAAGCGAAGATTAAGTTTGAGATCATCTCCGCAGACTGCAGGAAGCCGAGATAGCCGGAAGAGACTGAGTTCGGATCATACGTCGACATGAGCAAACCTGCGTTGTCGGTATAACCCAAATACTGAGGAATATCTCTTTGAATCTGGTGTTCCACGACCGGAGACCAAAATTCAGGCTGCTTGACTGCTGTCTCTTGGGCAAACGCCGTTGAGGAGATAACGGAGACAAGTGAGAGTAAAAATTTATTCATGATAATTTCCCTTGGAACGGGGGCAAAAGTTAGACAGCTTGAGTACGGCGGAGCTCTGCTTTAAGCGCTTCAGAGGCCTCTTTCCAAAAACTTTGGTCGGTGTTTTCTGCGATCGCGTTTAAGAAAGCTTCGTACCATTTGTCAAAATGCTCGGACCTAAATGATTTCGACAAACCTTCAATTTCTTTCAGAAGCTGTTCGGAATGTTCCTTTTGGCGGGTTTCTTCTGCAACAGCTTCCAAGAAATAAAGAAATTCCAGTTCGTTGCCGAAGAAGTCTGGCAGTTCATTGAACATCGAGGCGCTGGTAAGGCCCGCGGAGGCATAGAAATTCGCCACATCGGCAGCCACTGGTCCGTTGAGCTTCCTGGAACTTGTCACCCAAGCCGATTCATAGGGGATCACAACCAGACGGTAGGGTCCGATACAGAGCCTATTGAACTCGGCTTCGGTTTCTTCCGGAGCGGCAGAAGCATCTGCAGCCTCCTTTGCGAGCGCCGGATAACCCGAACGTTCAGCCCAATCAGAAAGGTTCCGGTAGGTTGAAGCCAGCCCGGGTTTCAAGAACAGGTCTTTGAACACCTCAAGCGTCTTTCTCTGCCCATTCGATTTCATTTTCTTTCTCGGATGATGATCATATTGGGTTTGTTCGGACCGTCGGTGTAGCCGATGCCTTCTTTCGAGGCAGAGGCTTTCTGGGCCAGAACCTGCGTAACGTTGCCGACCTGCAGGCATTTCACCGGGCAGCCGTCCACACAGGCGGGATTCAAACCGGCATCCAAGAGCTCGACGCAAAGGTTGCACTTAGCAGCTTTGCCGTCGATCTTGCTGATCGTAATAGCGTCGTACGGGCAGGCTTCCTTGCACAAACCGCAGGACGTGCACTTATTTCTATCCAAAACGACGATGCCGTCGGGACGCTTGGTAAAGGCTGCTGCCGGGCAGACCGCCAAACAAGTCGGGTTTGAGCAGTGCATACAGGCGTGAGAGAACCAAACGTCTCTGACGCGGCCGTCTGCGGACCTCACTTCATAGAGGTCCACTTTGCGGAAGCGGACATCCTCGGGCAGTTCGTTATGAATCTGACAGGCAACAGAGCAGCCGCCGCAACCGACACAGTTTTCCTGTCTGAAAATGAAACCTTTTTGAAATTTGTTGCTCATTTCGTACTCCTATGCCTTGCTAAGGTTCACTCTGGTTGAGTGGTAAGCAGAACAGCCACCCATGTCCGTCAGCTTGCCGGTTGTCAAAGAATTGGTATTGGTGTTTTGACCGTATGGGTTGGTGCTTCTCCAGTTACACTTAGCCGTGCGGACCACACCCGGAGCGACACGCGTCGTCACGCGAGCCACAAAGAATGCTTCGCCTCTTTGATTGTTCAGACGAACTTTGTCACCGGACTTAATACCCAAGCGTTTTGCATCTTCCGGATTGACTTCACATTCATAGGCGTTGTAGGCGCGAATGTATTTAACGTTATAGAAAGAGGAATTGACGCGCTGAGGGATTCCGGGAGAAAGAAGACGGAACGGCAGGTTCTTTTCTTCTTCGGGCATTTCTTCTTCGCACAGCGTCAGATCGATCACCGGATCAAATCCCGCTTTCTTCATAATGTTGGAATAAAGCTCGATCTTGCCGGATTCCGTTTCTGCCTTACCGCCAGAGCGAACCGGGACGCTTTCGGGCATATCGAGATGGATGAACTTTTCTTTTTCCAGACGTTCAAGCGTAATACCCTGATACCACGGTGTTTCCGTCTGCAGGAACTGACGGATGATGTCTTTAGGCGTATCGCGGAAAGCCTGATCCTTGAAGCCCATTCTTCTGCCCCACTCAGCGAAGAAGTCCCAATTGGGTTTGGATTCACCGACCGGCTCAATCAATTTCTCGCAAATCTGGACGTACCAGGAGTGGTAGTCGCCGATGATGTCATCCGTTTCAAACTGCGTGGAAGCCGGGAGGATTAAGTCGCAGTACTCTAGAGAATCAGTCATGATCATGTCGAAGCCCACGACGAACAGGTCTTAGTGCTTGAGGTTTTCGATGACAGCATTGACGTTCGGAGACACAGCAACCGGGTTTCCGTTATAGATAACCAACAGATGGATCGGTTTGATCGGACGGTTTTCTGTCGTCGGATTTTCTGCCTTCAAGGCCATATCCAAGTCCGTCATGTTGACGTGCTGCTGTTTGCCTTTACGCAGATAATTACCGCGGCCGAGATTCAGATTCATGCCGGTAATCGGACGAACGTTATCGTAAATAATGCCGCAGGACGGTTTATCGAACATGCCTCTCATTGCCTGCATGATGGCAATGGCACGCGTCATACGAGCACCGTTGTAGTTACGCTGCATGCCGTAACCGGCGCGGATAATGATTCTCTCGGCACGACCGTACACATCGGCAAATTCTTCGATTTGCTTTTGGGTCAGGCCGGTAACGCGTTCGATATCCTTCCAGTCCACAGAATTAACTTTGGCAATTGCCTGATCGGCACCGATACAGCAATTCTTCAAGAAGTCATGATCGATCATGTCATGGGCAATCAAATACTTCATGACGCCGGTAGCGACCCATGCGTCAGTAGAGGGTTTCGGCTGCAGATAGATATCGGCCTGTGAGCAGATCGGTGTACGGTTCGGATTGACAGCTAAAACTTTGGCGCCTTTGTCTCTGGCTTCATTAATCAGCTTAATGCCGTGAACATTTGAGACGGTTTCATTGAAGCCCCAGGATACGTAGCAGTCGCAGTTGGGGATGGTTTCGGGGTCGGGCCCGTCGGTGGTACCCTGCACGCTGCCGTAGCCCCAGACACCGGCTTCCGTACAAACTAATCGATCCAGGATGGAAGAACCGATGCGATTGAAGAAGCGGTCGGCGCCGCGCATACCGATAGCACCATAGTTGCCTGAATAAGAATACGGAAGGATGGCCTCGGAACCGTATTGCTCGATCACTTCATTGGTTTTCTGGATCAGGATATCCCAGGCTTCTTCCCAGGTGATCCTTCTCCACTTATGAGAACCCTTTTCTCCGACTCTGACCATCGGATGCAGGATTCGGTCGGGCGCATAAGTGTATTCAACATATGTCAGGCCCTTAACGCACGGGCAAGAGCCGGTTTTATATTGTTCGTCGGCACCTCTGACATAAGTCATGCGGCCGTTCTGAACGCTGAACTTCATCAGGCATCTGTCTGCGCAGTTTCTGAGGCAGCTGCTGTATTTGATGGTTCCTGCTCTTTTTGCGAGAAGCGAAGTATTTGCGCCGTAGCTGTTCATCGCGAGCGCTTTGGTCGGAGCAAGTCCTGTCAGCGTTCCAAGGACAGCCGATGCGCCGATACCTTGAAGAAAATATCTTCGCGTAAGCTTCATCATATTTATGACTCCTTTAGATTTGGGGTTTTTAAATAACGTCTTTTCCCAAGACAGCTCCGGATCCTGCCCTAGTTGACTTCTCTTTATTCATTGAGGGCTTTCTGCCACTCTTCACTTAAACCTTTTTTGAGTTCCTGCTTTACCCAGTCGAAAGCAGGAGACTGATTCGTATTGCCGTACACGATGTAATTTCCGATCGGGCGCTCTGCACTGCGCATTTTCTTAATGCGGTTGATGACCTGCCGCGGCAGCGTCATATAGGAGACACCTGGAACCAGTTTGGAATACTGGCGTGTAAATTGATTGCAGACGACCGCCACCGAATCTGTAGACATAAGGAGCCGGAATGCGGCTGCCAGACTTTCGGTGTAGTTCGATACCTGCATCTGAAGGCCCTTCTCTTCACATACGCCAACCAGCAGAGGACACGCCACGTCGCTGTAATTGTCGATTTCCAAAAGCGGATATTTAGAAATGTCATCGATCGAGAATTTCTTCTGCGTAAACAGCGGATGGCCGGTTCTGCCGAAAAGATAAATGTCGCTGGTTTCGGCAAAGCATTCGTAATTGAGGCGCGGATCTCCGAATCCTTCATAAACTACTGCGAAGTCCACTTCGCCATTAATTAACTCAGGGATGCAGTTATGAGAGAGGATGCGGATATTGAAGCGCATCTTCGGGGCTCTCGGGAGCAGCTTCTCATTGATCACTTTCAGTGTCGGGAAGCAGAACTCGTCGTAAACACGCAGTTCAAACGCGCCTTCGGAGGTAAACGGATCAAACTTAGAGTGCTGTTTATCCATCTTACGAAAGAGCTGTACGATCTCGACCATCGTTTGAGAGATCTCAACGGCCTTCTGTGTCGGGCAGAAGCCGCTTTGCGTGCGAACAAACAGCGGATCGTCGTACATTTCCCGCAAGGAAGCGAGTGCACGACTAATCGCCGAATTGCTGATTCCAAGCTCGGTTGCAGCCTGACTTGCATTTCTTAACTTGAAGACTGCAAGAAAGATTTTGCAGAGCTGGTAAGTTAACTGGTTAATTGTCATTTTGGGGCTTCTTTGGGGGTTGAAGTTGGGTCAATTATATGAAGCCGCCATCCTAAAGAATTTGATAATTATCAAACTTTTTAAAATTGATTTTATCGAAAAAACCAATTTTTAAATTGTGAAAAACGTTTTAATTCAATACGTTGAGAGTATCGTTTTGCACGATAAGAAAAATTAAGAGTAGTGATTTACCCCAATTTACTTTTATCAAATCCAAGAGTCATTAATACTTTAAAATTATCAAATCAGATAGACTCACTCCTTAGGAATTTTCTATAAATAATCCGTATGAGCCGAAGAGTTGAGCTATCTCTTAGATATTTTCTATACCCGAAAGCTGAAACATTAGTTTGTCAAAACTAAATGAAAATATTGAATAAAAACCTTGGTACTTTCAGCTATTGCCTCGATGAGCAATCATTTATCTGACAACTGCTGAACAGTTGCAGAATACATTCTTCCGCCGGCTTTTTTCGATCAGTGAGAATCCTTATCGAGACCATGTCCATCTAAAGCCATAGGGAAAATTAGTCTTCTTTTTCTTGCTTGGCTCCTCTTTTTCCAGAAGATTCATTACTTCCTTTTCTCGGAATAAAAGCAGCTATTAACGAGGCTGTTGGAACGGCTAAAAAGCCTATAACAATTTCCCAAGCGGCCCCGGTAAACGCAAAGTAAGTTGCTATTCCTATACAGGAAAATGAAATAAGAGCCCCAATTAGTTGCCCCCAGCTTTGAGCTCTGATTAAATGATTGCTTTCCTTCTCTGCAATCTTCAGAAGCTTATCTTTTTGATCTTCTTCTCGGTTTGTCGTATCGATTCGATAAGCTTGTTCTTTTTCAGCCATCCTCACAATTCTTTCGGCAAGGCCCGGCATAAATTCGTCGTATTTTTTTAATGCATCCGGATGCGGAAGAGGACCGGTGTAATACTCAGTGGTTTCGGAATGAGAAGTCGTTGTAAGTACGCTTCTCTTGAGAGTCTCATCAACCGCTTTGGCGGCAGCACTCTTACTTAGTACGTTTTGCTTCTTCGCTGGCAAGATGAATCGCCTTTCCAAAGTCTTTTTTGAGGTTATCGTAATCGTCTCTAGCCGGGCGATAAGAGCTTTTTAGTATAGCCGGATTGATACGAGTCTCGATTCTCGCCGGACGCAGAGCGGTTGCGGGCACACGTAAACCAGCCACGAGACCGCTGATAAAAGAAACATTTACCATGTAAGCTCCGAAAAGAATGATTGTCAACACAGGCCAATCTAGCAGATATATATTAAATGTATATTTATCTGAGACGTGCCCTCTAAGTTCTCTATATTATAGAAAACTTTAGAAAACTAACATGGTAAAAAATGGCCTTATCGGGTTTGGAGCCTTTTCTAAAATTGAAATTTATCTAGATCCCGACTTTCTCAACGACTCTAATCATCCATAGGACAAACCAAAGAGCAAAGGTTAAAAATGAGCTGAAGAGCGGAAAGTGGTGAATTCTTTCTGGCAGACACCCAATTTATTCAACCATCTCCCCGCAAATTACAAAACTAGAACCAAGGTATTATTTTCATTTTTCTTCTTGCCTCATAGACTGTACTCGTTGTTTTCCAAGGAGAAAATATGAAAAACTTTAAATTAGCAACAGTTACACTTTTAGTCGCAGCTGCTGCAATGTCTACTTCTGCCTTCGCAAAAGACGGTACTTATACTGCACAAGAAGTCGGTCGAAACGGAGCCGTTAAGGTGCAGGTCGTCGTTAAAGGCAACAAAATTGAATCCGTTAAAGTTCTGGACTGGTCAGAAACTCATCCCGTTGCCGACTTAACCCAAACCCAGCTAATTCCCGAAATCGTCAAGTACCAGACAACAAACGTCAACAACATCTCCGGAGCAACACTCTCCAGTTTTGCTATTAAAGCAGCCGTCAACAAATGCTTAAAAGAAGCCGGTTTGGATGTGAAACAGTTCTCGAAGCCTGCTCCGAAACCTGCTCATTTCACTGATACAGTTACTGAAGACACTAATATCGTAGTTGTCGGCGCCGGCGGTGCCGGTCTTTCCGCAGCTGTAGCTGCAGCTGAATCCGGCAAGAAAGTCATTCTTCTTGAAAAGAATGGCTTCGCGGGCGGTAATACTTCAGTTTCCGGCGGCTGCTTCAACGTCGCAAACCGTAATCAAGACCATCTGACAATGTCTGAAGGACAGAAGAAGATTGTCGAAGGTATCATCAACCAAAAACCGCTGAACCCGCTTCATGCTGAATTGATTAATAAAGTCAAAGAACAATGGGCTAAATATAAAGAAAGCGGCTCCAACAAGCTCTTTGACTCTCCCGAATTGCATGCTCTTCAAACTTGGAAGTCAGGGGACAACCAGGCCGACCTCAACCTCGTTTATACATTAACTAAGAACGTTTCCGGAACAATGGACCAACTCTCAAAGATGGGCTTTGTTTGGAGAGGAAAAGCTAACCAATTCGTAGGCGCTCTTTGGCCGAGATCCAACCGAGCCGAAAACTTCAAATCCGGTGTCGGTTATGTTGACACTTACCTTGCCTACATCAAAGAAAAAGGACTTCCGGTTACTTTGATGCTCAACACTGCCGCAGACGACCTCATCGTTAAGGGCGGCAAGGTTATGGGCGTATTGGCTCAAAACAAGAACGGAAGAAAGTACGTCATCAATGCTAATGACGGCGTCATTTTGACGACAGGCGGTTTCGGCGCCAACGTTAAGATGCGCAACGAATATGACGAACTTTGGGGCAAGAAGTTAGGCACAAGCACCCCGACAACTAACCTGCCCTCCGCCACCGGTGACGGCATTAATTTGGCAAAGAAGGCCGGTGCGCACTTAACACAAATGGGCTGGATTCAGTTGTTCCCCGCCGGTGATCCGAAGACGGGCGCTACAAGCTTCAAGCTCGGCGAAAACTCCTGCATCTATGTTAACCGTGACGGCAAACGCTATGTTAATGAATCCGAACGTCGCGACGTTCTAGCAAAGGCAAACCTGGCTCAGAAAGATCAACTCTTCTTCGTGATTTCTTCTGCCAAACGTGCCCTTGTTGATAAAGACGGCCGCAACGCTTATGGCGTTAAAGTCGAAGACATTCTCGCCTCAGGCAAATCCTTCAAGGCCGATACTCTTGAAGAACTTGCTCAGAAAGCAGGTATCAACGGCAAGAACTTAGTCGAGACAGTTAAGAAGTGGAATGAATTCTGCAAGAAAGGCACCGGCGACGAAATGGGTCGTCCCACATGTATGGATGACCATCGTCTTGACGAAGGCGGCCCGTACTATGCAACTCTCATGACTCCTTCTGTTCACCACACCATGGGCGGCGTTCAGATCAATGAAAAAGCCCAGGTTATCAATAACAGCGGCAAAGTCATCCCTGGTCTGTTTGCTGCAGGCGAACTCACCGGAGGCATCCACGGCACGAATCGCGTCGGATGCAACGCAGTTCCCGATGCTCTGACATTCGGCAGAATTGCAGGTCTTACGGCTGCCGGTAAATAAACTACTGACTAAAGATCGTTAGATCGGGCGGAGTACCGTTTCGGTACTTCGCCTTTAATTTTTGGCTGCTTGGCGCCCTGCAATGCGTCCGAAAACAATGGCATCGGCCAAACCGTTTGCGCCTAGACGATTCTTACCATGAACATTTCCTGTAATTGTCCCTGCCACATACAAACCATCAATCGGCTGATTCTTTTTGTTTAACACGCGTGCTTTTTCATCAATTGCGATACCGCCTTCGGTGTAGTGGACCGTCATTCCTGCATAACAAGCCCAGAAGGGAGGATGGGCAATAGGGAGCGTTAAGGAATGAATTTTCTTACCCAAACGATCTTTACCCAGCCTTACACCCTCGTTATAGTCTTCAACTGTGCGAATCAGATTGTCCGCAGGAACACCCATTTTTCCAGCAAGCTCCTCAAGCGTTTCTCCCTTCCACGCTTCCCCGCCTTCAATGGCCTTGACAGCTTCTTTCTGCACTAAGATTCCTGCCCTTCTAAAGCCTTCATCATCGATAATGATGAATCCGTACTTTTCAGGCAGCGAGAGAACGGCATCTCTAAATTCATCTCTAGGGCTATCCTCTCGGATAAACCGTTCCCCGTTCTTATTCACGAAAATGAAATGAGAGACGTCGTTATGGAAACGGACACGATATTTTTTACCCGGCGGGCAACCCGGCAAACACTGAATGAATTCGAGATTGACAAGCTTTGCTCCGACTTTTTCAGCAGCTAGCATGGCAAGGCCGTTAGAGCCGGGTGCATTGTTTGTGGTCAGACCTTTCAATTTCGGCGATATCTTCTGAATTAGATCCGGGTTAGCAGCAAAACTTCCTGCCGCCAGAACAACTCCTCTGCTCGCATAAAACTGCTTATATTCATTTCCGCAGTAACAGCTAACCCCAACCACCTTATTTTCTTTGATCAGGATTTCTCTGACCTCACATTTAACCTTTAGCTCTACACCTCGCTTAACGCAAGCATCGGCGAGAGTACGGATGTATCCTTGACCGAGGGGCAAAACAGGAATATGGGCTCTAGGCCAATGAGCACCATATAGTTCAAAGACTCGAGGCTGAAAATGCATGCCCAATTTTTCAAGCCATTCGAGCGATTCTTGAGCCTCTGTCACCATTGTTCTGACTAACTTAGGATCTCCTAAGCGGCCGCCGAGATCATAAGTTTGCTGAACATGCAGCTCAACAGAGTCTGTAATTCCTTGTTTTTCTTGTCGTTTTTTATCTACAGAGGCATAAAAGCCGCCGGAGATTAAAGTATTTCCTCCGATTTCAGGCTGGCTTTCCAATAAAAGCACTGAGGCGCCGTTATCTGCAGCTTCTACGGCCGCGGACAATCCGGCCGCTCCTGCTCCGACAACGATAACGTCCCAAGATTTACCTTTATTAAAAATGTTTTCTATGAAACTGGCATAAGAGGGGCCGGAAAGGACGGTTAAGAGAAAAGCTGAAAACAGGCTCCTTCTATTCATTTTTTCCCAACCTCCCGATGTCTAGTAAAAATGCGCTGGCGTCCAAGGCGGACCGTAGTCCGAGTTTATGCATCGCATTGCCTCGATGGATTTTGACGGTCTGTTCTGCGATGTTTAAGTCAATGGCGATCTGTTTATTGAGTTTTCCTCTTGCGACTTCCCTAAGCACCTCTTTCTCTCTATCCGTCAGAAGCTTAAATTTATTGATTTTTTCTTGGATTAGTGCCTTTGACTCCCGAAGCTCCTTGTTCTTTTGAAGATGGACTTTAACAACCTCAAGAAGAATCTCTGGTTTGACCGGTTTTTGAAGGAAGTCCTCTGCTCCGTTTTTAAGGGCCATCACTGCGGCATCCACCGTTCCGTGACCGGTTAAAAAGATAATCGGAAGATCGCTTCCCCTTTCCTGTAAGCATCTCTGGAGCTCCAGTCCGCTCATTTCCATCATTCGGAGATCCAGGATAATGCAGCCAGCTTGAGACAAATCGTCCCTGCTCAAAAATTCTTCTGCTGAAGAATAGGCTACCGCCGGAATTCCGGCCAATTTGAAAATAAAAAGTTCTGAGTTTCTGACCGTTTCTTCATCATCAACGATTCTTACAATGGCATCCACTCTAATTCTCCTCATTAACTTTGGGTAAATGAAGCGTGACCACCAGCCCTTTAGGAGTGTTCGGCTTAAAGGTTAACTTGCCTCCATGACTCTCTGCGATAAGGCGACAAATGGACAGACCCAAACCCAAGCCGTCAGACAGACTCTTAGTCGGATGCGAAAGCTGGCTTAATAATTTGTCCGATATCACTTGGCCATGATCAGAGACGCTTAACATCCATTCGTTTGTTGCTTCTGATAATTGAACGTTAATTATCTTATACTGGAGTTACTGCTCGAAAATGAGTTCGGTACAGTTCGCCCCGATGCCGTTGAGTGCCGCGGACGTGCACCAGAATACCCAGAATAACGTACGGTTAGAAGATTCACAATCAGTAATTCAAGTTCTAGCGCGTCTGCCAGTAGATTCGCTGTAACGGGAGCTTTAACCTCGACATCTACCCCAGTTGAAATCGATGATCTTCTGAAAGACACTAACGCCCGATCTATTATTTCGGACAAATTTTCTTTCTTCACTTCGTGATGCTGTCGCTTCGCGTAGGTTCTGACCCGCTGAATGATTTTTGAAAGGCGATCGGCTTGTGTCGAGATTTCGCTTAGCGCCTCCTGAACCAACGGATCTTCACTCTTTCCTTTCAAATAGAGCTTCAAGCCATCGGTATAATTAATCAATGAAGCGATCGGCTGGTGCGCTTCGTGAGCAAACATCGCAGACAGTTCGCTGACAACGCCGGCCTTTTCTAACTGAAAGAGATTTTCTCTACTCTCTCGAGCTTCTTTTTCGGCTTTATCCTTTTCCTTTAATGCAATAGTAAGGTCTCGAGTTCTTAGGCTGACGATTCTTCTCACGGAAGCTGTGTATAGGAGAATTAAGATCAATAGAGCGGCTAGACCGTATAAATAATGTCGGTACCGTTTTGCAAATCCCGTGAATCCTGTTTCTTTTAAATATTCATAAGGTCCGATTTCCAGAGAACGGTATAAAGAGGATACCGGTGTAAAGTCGCTTGCAAAGCCCCAACTGTCCCCACCTCTCGTTTGCTCCATGGTAAGTAGTCCGACGGATACGGTCTTAACCAAATTCGAGTCAGCTTTAGGTAAAGATGCAAAAACCACGTCGGGGTATAAGTCGGTGGACACTCTACAGGAGATTGAGGAATCATTCTTAGGATTCAGAACCCTTAAAGCTCCTTTGGCTATGGTTCCGTCTCTTTCAAATTGTTCCAGGTCACAAGTCTTGAGAATACCAACGTCGACTTGTTTATTTAGAACCATAGAGGCGACGTCCGGAATTCCGTAACCGGTGTAGGTAATACCGGAGAACATCTTCTTCGGATCTAAGTTCTGTAGAAGAAGTTCTCCTAACGCAATAATCCAGCCGTCAAATGAATTTGAATCGGTTGCGGCAACGGATACTTTAACTAGATCGGAAAGATTATTAAATCGAGAGTCGTTCGCTCGAACGACAAACACAGAGCCTACGGATTTCGAGGGATCTTTTGCTCCTTGAGGATGACGTGTTGCAATATGGCGAGCTCCGGCGGATTCAGCCACATAAGCAAAGAATCCGCTCGGCGCAATAAAGAAATCGAGCTCCCCTGCTTTAATTGCCTTTTGCAGTTTTTCAAACGACAACTCGACGGACTTGATTTCATACTGGGGAATCACCTTTCTCAGGTGTTCCATCGTGGGTCCGAAAGTTTGAACATAAAACCAGGGGTCAATAGTATCCAAGATCCCAATAGTGATAGTTTTAGAAAAAGCTGGAGCTGCGTTTGCTGCAATTAACGCTGTCAAAAATAAAACTCTCGCTATTGATCCCAACACCATTGTCTTTATTTCCCGACTACACGGTCAAGAATTCCGGAGAATTAAAGTTATACAGCCTTCATTTTATGTTCTTAAAGCAGAGCGAAGTTCACATCCTGGTGACAAGGAATTCTCTCGGCAAAATATTTATCAGCTTCATTCATCAACTTAGTGAAATGTTCAGAACCTCCCGGTGAGATTGTGGTACTTCTTGAATAAGTCGTATTTTCAAATTCTCGCTTTTTATCCATTGCAATTTAATCGCCGCCATAGGTACGGAGCTTCGTATTGTTGTACCTATGCGGCCGGCAACTTCCTTAAAAATTGCAAAAGATTCCTCTGGCCACTCCTCATCGAAACGATTCATCCCTTTGTCCTCATGTTGACTTCTTAAGAATCGAATTCCACTTCTTCTTCTGCCTCCTCAAAGAAGCGAACAGAGGCTTGAACGTCAATTTGCTGTACCATCCATCCGACAACTTGACAATTTTTAATAAAGCTAGAAATTACGTTGGCGCCATTTAAGTTCTTCAAAGTTATCAATGCTGCGAAAGGAATTGCTCCGGCGTCTACATTTCTTCTTTCTATCCTCATGATTTTCAGGCCGTAATTACCTTCCGCCGTTTTCTTTGAACGATTCCCTCCTGTCAAAAGCTCAGAAATAACTTTAACGTTATCCCATTTTCTAAATTTATCCCTTACCTTTCCTTCTCCAAGATTTAACTTTCCTGGATCTCCCTGATGGTTATCGTTTACTGTTTCAATAGAAATTCGATCAGGTTTGTTTTTAACCTTTGTCCGCACCACCCTGCCAAAATGGAGATCTAATTCAGTTTCCGTGTAATCCACTCCCATCATCCGGTTACATTTTGGGAAATAGGCCAAAACAGCGCGAGAAAGATAAGGAAATTTATCGTTAATTACCGGGACGGGAATTGTATGGGTCTGAATCTGATTCTCGGTCAGCAATCCCGAAACGAAAAATTTAATTTCATTATTTTTCACTGAAAGAATGTCGTCGATCTTAACGGGAACTCTCCCAAAGCCAAGATGAGAGTCTGGGACAGCCGGTCTTTCCCAGCGCAAAGCCGAATCAATTAAAAGTGCTTTTGCCTCTTCTCTGCTCAGACCGATCATATGCATCAGATAAGCCATTTTCCGTGCAATCCAAGGAGCCGCAAAAGAGGTTCCGTAATTGTTACACTCACTGTATAAGCCGGAGGTTTTAAGCGGATCCTTTTTCTCACCACCAAAAGTACAGATGTCAGGCTTGGTAAAAAATGAAAGAACCGGACCATGGCGAGAGTAGTCAGTAACGCTACCAGTTCTCGTGCATGAGTTAACAACAATAGAATTAATGGAGTCGGCAGGACTTCCTATAAACATATCTCCCAAGATTCGCGGAGGTTTGTTTGTTGCAGCGACGACAAATACCAAATCTTTTCGGTTAGCCTGAAGCCTATCTAGTTCAGCGGCAATATAAGAAATTGTATTTTGAGAAATCTGAGTCCGAGAACCTAAAGATAAATTCCATACTTTGATTTCAGGATTCTCTTCTACAGCTTTCAATATATTTCTTAATATAGTGACGCCACTTCCAACACCTTTTGGCGCAACAGCAAAGTGCCTAACCCGAAATCTTCCGCAACCATCGTCCAGCTCAGGGTTTAAAGAGGGTCCGTCAACGATCAAAGAGGTTACTTGTGTGCCGTGTTCGAATTCCTCATAAGAAGAAGTCGGCAAGATATTTTTATCGATTAGATTTTTGTATTTCACCCATTTCGAAAAATAGACACGCTCATCAAACTGAGTATCCAGAACTCCGATTTCCGGTTCGAACAAGGGTTCAGGAATTGGTTTCCGAAACAAATCAGCCTCACAATCTTCCTCCACATCTTCAAGCTCTAGCCTAGAAAAATCGCTGCAGCTCATTGAGATGAGAAAAGGAACCTTCTCAACTAAAGTCTGAAGTTCCTCTGGTGCTGCGATATAAGTAAAGTCGTCAAGTTTTTCCAGTCTCCGAGTGTCGATACCTGATCGCTCCAGAATGGAAGCGGTGCTTTGTTCAGTCCGGTAAAAATTTATAACTTGAGGTGTCTTAAAGTCAATTTCGCCCGGAGAAGGAAATGAGAAACTTTCAATATAAAAGCTATCCTTTACAACAGCCCGAAATTTGGAAACAGAGATTTTGGTCAAACTGCCCGTCAGGACGGTATTCATTTCTTCACCGGAAATGCTTCCCTCAAAAGCTTCATCTAAAGCTTCGGCCGTTTGGAGCAAAGAAACCGCTGCACTGTTCAATGTCTTTTCGGTTAAGTAGTAAGTGATGATATGCTGGGTCTTTTCCTTCAGCTGCTCCGGTGCCTTATATCTTGCCCCTCGAATTTGCTTTTCTGCTTCCTTTCCAAATAAATAAGATAGGCGATTGGATTTAGCTACGACCTTTGTATGAACTACATCAACTAACTTACCCTCAAAAAGGTCGCAGCCTTTCCATTTCTGGAGAATTTCTTTTAGCTGTGCCGCTAAATTCTTTAAATGCTCAGAAGACACAACTTCCTTTGTAGGGATTGTTGCCGGCCCCATACCATTAACTCTCTTTGGGGTCTGGAGTAAGGGTGTCCCTGAGAGGCGTAATAATTTATTCATTCTTTTGCCTTTTCTTTAATAGTTCTTGCTACTTTACTTTTAGAAAGAGTGGTCAAAAGTTCTATTTCTCGATAAGAAAACCCCAGTTGCGATAGAGTTGCGACGTCTGTACCAAAGTCATAAAGCGAGTTATATATTCTTCTCAAATGTTCTGACGGGTCTTTAGGATCGCTGAATGCAAAAGAAGTCCTAAAAATATTTTTCAGATCCCCTAGCGTTTCTTTTTTTGATGAATTAGATAAGAGTTTTACGACAAAGTCCGGGTAAAGCTGCTTAGAACCGAATTTTTCACCAATGACTGAATAAAGTTTTTCTCCGGCTTCCACGATATCTTGTTTTGAGAATCGACCGAAATCAACTTTGTAATCAAAACGTCTCAAGAGCGCCGGATCGAACGAACTCTCTAAATTCGTAGCCGCCAAAACCACTACATCATCCCTCAAATAATCAAAAAACTTTAAAAAGGATGAGGTCACTCTACCCATTTCTCTTAAGTCCCTTGAATTGACCCTGTCCATTGCAACAGAATCAATTTCATCCATAAAGAAGACAACTTTTGACGGACTATCAAAGGCGTTAATTTCTTCAAATACCGAACCAAGGTTCTTGACGCTCTGACCCAGACGCGAATCTAAAATTTCTGAAAAATTAATTCCGATTAATTTACGTTTTAGAATTCTTGCAACTTGTCTAGCAGTTTCCGTCTTTCCCGTCCCTGCAGGACCGTAAAACAGGAATTTATTAACCCCTTTATTTTTATTAATTGCGTTTATCAAACCCTTTATATCTTTTTCTATGGGATCAGATAAATATAAGGGTTCAGAGGAGTAGGGAATCTCGTAAAAAAAATCTGAAAGGCCAGAAAGCTCAGTGTTTTTTTGATTTTTTTGTGCACTCTGAGGTGAAAGGGTGATTGTCCTAGAGGAGAGAGCTCGAAGATGTTCTGCGATCGCGAGATCTCCTTTTGCCGCAAAATCTTCAATAAGCTCGTCCAAAGCCTTGTTAAAAAGGTAGGGATTGTTCTCACAATGGCCTTGCACAAGTTCTACTAAAGTTCTTTTTTTCATTGCCCTAGCCTCCGAATTAATACACGTCTATTTTATCAAGAAAAGCTGTAATTTCATATGTTACTTTTCAAATTTGAGACGTTTCATCGAATTATGGGACAATTAAAACATAATAAGGATAATTTGGTAAGATTACCAAAAATAAATAAACGGAGCCTTGCGGCATGTCACTTCCAACTGCTCTGGGGAAAAATCGCTTTTTAACCTCAAGGTGTCTTCCTACAATAGTGATAATTATGGTGTCACTAATTCAGTACTATTTTCTAGAGATGATCCCAACGGTAGTCTCTTCAGAAATTTTAGATTTCTTGTCATCACCAGCCACGCTGACTATTTCTTCGGTAGTCCTCCTAGCGTTTCTTTACCTTTTTTCGGAGATAATCAGAGAAGTTGGAAAATTAATTCAGCACCTTCTTTACGGCAAGCGCGGGTGCACTTTTCCCCAGTGCCAATGGTTACTAAATCCCAGAATCTGCCCCTTGAGCGCTTCCACGATTAGAAAAGTCAAGCAGAAGATCAAAGAAGATTTCGGCATAAGTGTGATCAGTCGCACAAAAAGAAGAAACTCAACAGAACAACAACTTAAAGAAATTTCAGATGTAATGGCTCAAATCCATGAATTGACGCTTGATCACGAACTGTTGTGCGCCGAGCGAATTGACTATACCTTTCGGAGAAACCTTTCTGCAGGTTTTTTGATCCTCTTAGTTTTCCAGCTTTGTCTGTGTTTTATCTATGGAGAAGGGAAACAATTTTTCGGGGTCCTTACGGATTTAGTCCTATTGTCAGGTTCTTTACTCATGACAGATCGAGCCGCCTACTCCTACGGATACCAACTTTTAATGGCGTACTTGGCGATCAAGAAGTAGAGATTAACCCACCCCGATTTGTTTTTTTCATGAAATTAGGAGGATTAGAAGGATCTTCAAATTAATCACTAAGACTAACCATACGTTAACGAAGATCCCACTACCAAAAAGCAGAAATTTACCAAGTCAGTTGCTTCGAGGCGTTCTTGACCTCCTCTTTGAACATCATTTCCAATGTCGAATAATCACACTGACCAATGCCGACACAGTAATCTTTGTAGACTTGTTTGTATTCTTTTTGATGCTCTCTGGCTGTTTTTGCGAGATTTTTAAAACTCTTAAGCTGCGCCTCTTCCATCATTCTTAATAGCGTTGCCGAGCATTGTCCGAGGCCTTTGCAGTAAGCAGTATCCACATTCTTCTTGATGAAGTTGATGACTTGAGTTTTTTGAGCGTCCGAGCCGTCGAATGTGATCGGATCGACATAGCCATCGGGAGCGGCAAAAACGGTAGAGGAAAATACTAAGCAGCCAGCCAATAAAGCGAAAGAAGTTTTCATAAGCCTCTCCAAGCGGAATGATCATCTCCTTGGATTTTAGATCGAGGCTTTGCTTGATCCGCAAACTGTTAACCAGTACAGGTTCAAAAAGAACAACTAGAAAGTTTCACCCCAGAGGCATTAGGCTAGCGTTTCAAGTAAATCAAGAGAAGAAGATTTAAAGCGGATAAGAGATTATGAGTAGTAGACTTCAAGAACCCTCTCTATATTAAGAAATGAGGATCCATTACATAGAAATGGCGGGACACAATCCCGCCTGTGAAGGACCAGGGTCTCACGACCAGCCCTAGTTGCTTTAAAGCAATTTCAGATTTCATAATAGAAAGAGTCAAAGGTTTCGTCAACTAAATTTCTAAATAGTTCGGAGCTTAACCATTCCTCTGACTTAGTTTTCTCATCTGCGGCCACAAAGAACGTCGCATTACGTCATCGAGGATTAAAGTTACCGTCGATAAAAGCGGAAAAGTTTCATATTTCGCCCGCAGCGCAGATGTGACGGCCTTCTTTCAATTTGCATCGGGAGGAATTCCCTCTTCGGTCCTTTCATCGAATTTCATCATTTATTGGACGTCACAACTTTATTGGACGTCACAACTAATCAATTTGATTACTCGCCTCTTTTTACAAAGAGGATTTCTCGCGTCCATCGAAAATTAAGACGATGACAGATGCAATCAGGCTCAACATGCCTAAAGCCATGGGTATGGTGAGGTTTTCGTGAAGAAAGAAAATTCCAAGTGCGGCAGCCATGAGCGGCTCTGTCAACGCTAATGTGGAAGCTGCTACAGGTGAGGTGTACTTGATGCCATAAGTAAAGCAAGGATAGGCGATCCCAGCCGTCACCACACCTAAACCAAGAGAAACCAGAATTCCTCTTGGTGTAAAAATCCATTCCGAAGGAAAGAAGAATGTCACCGGCAACAGCAATATCGCCACGAGACCCATTTCTAGGAGCATTGTCGTTTCGGGATTGATTTTCTCCACTACCTTCCCTACCGCGATTATTTCTACTCCGTAGCAAAGACCGGCAGCAACCGGAAGCAAGACCTTCCAATCTAAAGTTTGGGACTGAAAGCCACCGCCGAAATTAATCAGACAAACGCCGACAATTGCTAGAGCAGTTGCAATCGCCCAAAATTTGGAAGGCTTCTTTCTAAAAAGCAAGAATGCAACAGCGGCCGCCCATAAAGGTGTTGTCGCTATTGCCACTACCGAACCAACAGCAACTCCGACCTCTGCTACTGAGTAGAAAAACAGTAACTGATACAACAAAACACTTGCTACCGCGATGACCATCGGCTTCCACGGTACAACTGACCAATTAGAAGGAAGCCTATGTGTGAATAGACACCAAGCTAATATGGTTAAGGAGCCGAGGAGCATTCGCACCTCCGTAATTACGACCGGAGTATGTCCTTCGGGCGCCAATTGCTGCAATGTCCCGGTAACACTAAACAGCAAGCAGCTGAACAACAGAAAGAACGGACCTTTAAGATTATGCATAGGTGAACTCTTCCGGTTTAAGAGCAGGAAATCTCCACACCTTTAAGGGTTAGCGTAAGCCTCTTCCGGAACTTCGCAAAACTGATACATTTCATTCCATCGATGGTGGGAGTCAATTCTTTCGTGAAGTTGAAACCAACGAGCAAATGTATGGAGCTCTTCCCAATGTGAATTCTCCTTATGGACTACCAGATTTCGGCTCCAGGGTTTTCTTTTCCAGCCTTTAAGAACCGGTACTAAAGATCCACCGACGAGGTCACGCTTGATGAAGGAAAGAGGCAGGTCGACTGCAATCCCTTCTCCTGAAAGAGCTGAAATATAACCGTTTTGGTCTCCGACAAATTTTGTTGTAACCTTTCCGCCGCTCTTTTGGCTAGGTACCCTTCCCTGCTGTCTTTTAAGCTTCTCAATTGACCAGTATAAAAATCATAAATGAAGTCTCCGTAAACGAGATCTTCTGCCTCCGGATAGAAGGGTTTGCGCTTTAATAAAAGCGTATGACCTTGATCATTAAGGTCTGTGATTATTTTTGGCTCGCCTCGTTTAACAAGATAAGCGGGAGAAGCCACTAAAAGCGTGAAACACTGTCCTATCGGAAGTATCGTCAGTTCAGACTCTTTCGGTTCATAAGGAACCAAAGAAATGTCGACTTCCTTATTCACAACAGAAATATGGTCCATATCCGGAATCAATTGGATTTCAATATCCGGATATTCGGCATTAAATTTGTTTATAAGGCCGACTACACCGTGAACAATTGCACTCGTTGTTAAACCGAATCGAATGAACTTGCCGTTTCGGCTGCTTAATTCTTTAGCCGCTTCATCTAATAACTCATCGTGAAGGCGAATAATCCGACGGATTAAAGAAAGATTGGTTTTAACAAACCTTGTCGGCTGCATGGGCTTTCTTCTCCGATCGAGAAGGCAGACACCCAAGTCCTCTTCTAACGCGGCTAACTGCCTTGACGCTGTTGAAAGATCACAATCATTTTCGATACAAGCTTGGGTTAAGTTGCCAGTACGCTCAAGACTCTCCAAGAGTTTCCAATTTAGTAGATTATTTTTGGGCTGCATCGGTCAGTCCTCTAACTTGCAAAATTGCAACATAGGTTGTGTAAAAGCGGTAGGTAGAAAAAATCCCACCCGTTAATCTGTAATTGTTCTTCACCCAAGGAGACATTTTATGCAAAGAAGACAATTTTTTAAAATCTCTGCCGGCGTTGCTTTTTCACTTTCTTCTCTACCTATGACAGCAATCGCAGCAGAAAAGTCAGACGTTCGATCCAACGTTTTAGTCCTTGGCGGCGGCATGGCCGGTTTGTGTGCGGCCATTTCAGCTAAACAAAGCGGAGCCTCAAAAGTTTTATTGGTTGAAAAAGGAGGATTTTTAGGCGGCCACTCCATCCTCTCCGGATCCGGATATTGGATAGGCGGCACTAAGATCCAGAAAAAAGCCGGAATTGATGATTCTCTGGAAATTAACTGGCAGAATTCCCTTGAGAGAGGATTAAAGCTGAATCGTTTCTTGAAGAGAGACACCGGTGTAGCAAGATTGGTTTATGAACAAGGACCAAAAGACCTGGATTGGCTGGAATCTTTAGGCGTCAAATTTACGGATCAGCCGGCTCAAGCCATCGGCAATCGCAAACGCGTTCATTATTTCGCTCCGGGTTATAGAGTCGGTTCACCGCAAGCCATTAAGGCTCTTCAGGCAAAAGCTGAATCTCTAGGCGTCGAAATTGTCCTGAACACTAAACTTGTATCTTTAATTACTGAGAGCGAAAAACGCAATGCTCGCGTCATCGGTGCAATCGTAGAAAATAACAAAGGAAACAAGTACGCAATCTATGCTGACCATTGTGTGATTCTTGCAACCGGCGGTTTTGCTAACGGCAAAGAGATGGTTGAAAAATATCATCCTTACCTGAAAGGCGTTAAATCGCACGGCTCTAAGCTCAATGTCGGAGACGGCATTAAGGCCGCAACCGCTCTCGGAGCAAATGTCATTGTTGAACATTACGGATTCGGCATGAACATGCTCTTTGTCGGAACGCACAGCAACGTTTCTATCGGACAACCCCTTGTTGAAGTTCCATTGATCATCGTCAATAAGAACGGACAGCGCTTCCAAGATGAGACTCGCGGTTATCTCGCCGTTAACCACAAGATGGTCGAGAACAAATTCAAACTCGCCTATTGGATTCTTGACTCCAAGGCAGTTGAAAAATACAAAGATTCCAGCCTGAAGATTTTCTTCGAGAAGCAAAAAGTCGACAAATTCGACAACTTGAAGGATCTGGCAAAGGCAGAAGGCATCAACTACCAAAACCTTGAAAAGACCATTAAGGAATACAACGAAGACGTATTAAAGGGTAAGGACAGATATCAAAACCGTACCAAGCTGCTGGATACGATTGACAAAGGACCTTATTACGCATTTGAATGCGAGCCGCAAATTTATACATCTTATTCGGGACTAGAAATCAACAAGAAGGCTCAAGTCATGACAACGGCCGGCACCCCTATTCCGGGCCTTTATGCCGCCGGTGACGTCACAGGCCATTTGGCTTATCAAGCAGGACTTGGCGGCGGTGGAATTTCAGGTCTTGTTATGGCAACGGTCTACGGAAGGATTGCCGGTGCCGAGGCAGCAAAATAGTCTTTGACCACTAAGTTAGTAATGATTGACTAGTCGGAGAGGCATAGATCTCCGGCTGGTCTGCTATTTGTTTGAAAATCCTAATTATTTGGCTTCTAATCTCTGTTGCTAAAAGCTCATATGAGCCGTTACCTTCATCTTCTCTAACAGGGAGTGTCTCAAATTTTGTGTCTGCCCTAAATTCATAACTTAGGTTGCTCTTC
>OHAM01000750.1_pt1 | contig 22585 bp, 20 predicted proteins | sample 1577161 | NCBI WGS metagenome assembly OHAM01 (sample SAMEA3541583, study PRJEB24748) | human gut metagenome | biome: human gut; feature: human-associated habitat; material: faeces | place: China | collected 2012
TCCGTTACGGATATCAGATACGGTTTGATAAGGCCACACATAAGTATGAGGGTGCCGAAGGCAGAGGTGCGCCGGTTTCAAAGTGAGCATGGGGACAACCTGCACATCCGAAACCTCTATGAGACGCGGAGGATGGAATATACCATCTACAACGCCGCGATGAACTGTCCGGAACTGTGGAAGGATGGCGTCCCCACTCTCAATCTGCACCTGGGCATCTCCGCGCAGAACGCGGTGCAGATGTTCTGGCCCTGGCAGGAGCACCAGCTCACCCAGGTGTTCCGCTCCGCGCCGGGGGCCCGGTTCGAGGTGGAAGCCTGGGATGTGTACCACAACGGAAAATATCTCTATACCGAATATAATGTCAGAGGGACGTGACTCAGCAGTGTCCCAGACAGACTGGCGGGAGGCAAACAGCCTCCCGCTTTTTTGCTTAGGAGGATAGTTTGCAAATGAAACGAATCATCAGCCTGATACTCACCCTGGCGGTGGCCCTGTCCCTGCTGGTAGCGCCGGCGGGCGCCGCCTCCACCCCGGAGGAGGCCCTGGGTGAGGTCAACATTTACAGCGGCGGCTATTCCATGAAGTACCTGGCCGTCAATGGAAAGGTACAGACCCAATCCTATACCTATTTCCTCTATGAAAACAGCGCCGGGGAAACCCAGGAAATCCCAGCGTACTGTGTCAACCCCAACCAGTACGGCGTGCCCCAAACAGTTCCAGAGGGGGAGAGCATCCGTTATCTGGCTGAGGAGAAGGCCAGCGATCCCAAGGTAGTGGGGCTGATTGCCAATATGTACCCCCACCGCTCCTTGGAGGAACTGGGGCTGGATAACAAATATCAGGCCTTTTACGCCGGCAAGATTGCCCTGTGGTGCTACCTGATCCCCGAGTGGGACATCAGCGCCGTCACCGTGGCCCCCGGCCTTACTGGCACGGAGCGGGAGATTGGGGAAAATATCCTCAACGCCGCCGTCCAGATCTACACGGAGGGCACCCGGTGGACCAGCGTGGCGGAGCCCCAGCTCACCACCTCCCCGGACCAGGAGACGGCCTACCCCGTCACCATTGACGGGGCCGCCTACCGCCAGCAGGTGTTTACCGTCACCTCCCCTACCTGGGTGGACGGGCAGGCTGTCAATGTATCGTTCCAGGACCCATCCGCCGTCCCCTCCGGTACCCGCATCGTGGATGAGAACAACCAGGACATCACCCAGGTCAAGGTCTCCAATACCGGCAATGGCTACAAGGGTACCTTCAAGGTGCTCTACCCCGAAGACAGCGTGGCGGGCCAGAGCGGCAGCGTCCAGCTCTCCCTCTCCGCCGATGTGTACCAGTACGTCGTGTTTTACGCGCTTTGCCAGGAGACGGACCAGTACGGCAACCTCCAGAGCTACCTCTGCGACACGGACCCCAAGACCAGTCTGCTGCGCAACGCCATCTCTAACTATTCGGATACCGACGAGCCGGATGACCCAGACGAGCCTACGCCCCCTCCCAGCGAAACCGCCCTCAAGATCACCAAGTATGAGGCGGGCACTACTGTCACCCTCTCCGGAGCTACCTTCGAGGTGGTGGGCCCGGACGGAGACACCATCGGCGTCTACACCACGCCGGAGTCCGGTTCCATCACCATCCCCCTGGTGGAAGTGGGCAACTATACCATCTACGAACGGGTGCCCCCGGAGTATCATCTGATGGACGAGGAGCCGGTCAAACAGGTCACTGTGAAGTATGGCGAGGTGGCCGAAGTCGCCTTTGAAAACGAACCTTACGGCGATCTGCGGATTGAGAAGATTGACGGGGCCACCGGGGCCAGCCTGGCCGGGGCACGGATTCAGATCAAGCATATTGAGAGCGGCGCCACCTATACCGGTACCACCGGCACCGGCGGTTCCTATACCTTCACGGAGCTGAAGCCGGGGGCATACGAAATCCGGGAACTGTCCGCTCCAGAGGGGTGGGAGCGGGATTCCCAGACCTATACCACCACTGTGGTGGCAGGAGACTGCGTCACCTACACCCTGAAGAACGAGGCCCTGCCCGGCCTGAAGATTATCAAGTACGACCGAGAGAGCCATGAGACCATGTCCGGCGTCACCTTCCGTATCTGGTGGGATGGGGAACTGCTGGGGGACTATGAGACGGACGCCCTGGGAGAAATCCTGCTCACCAACTGCGTGCCGGGCACCTACCGCGTCCAAGAGGTGGACACTGGGGACAGTGGACATCTGGCGGATTCCACCCCGCAGGAAATTGAACTGAAGGCCGGAGACAGTATTAAGGAGCTCTACTTTTTTAACGACCAGAAGCCCGGGATCTGGCTGGTCAAGGTGGACAGCGCCAACCCCTCCAAGGTGATCCCCAACGCCAAGTTCCGCATTGAGGCGGTGGACGGCAGCTTTGGCCCGGCGGAATTTGTTACCGACCAAAACGGCGAAATCGACCTGTCTGAACTGCCCACCGGAGCTTATGTGGTGACGGAACTGGACTGCCCCGGCTACATCATTGATGAGGCCCAGCGCATCATCCAACTGGAGGCCAACCAGACAGCCCGGTTTGTGTTCACCAACTCCGTCCAGCCCTCCCTGCACCTCATCAAGCTGAGTGCGGACGGTTCCCGGCTGGCTGGGGTGACTTTCCGCATCGCCAAAATCGAGGACGGCAGCCGGTATCTGGACCGTACCACTGATGAAAATGGAGAGATCCTGATCTCCGGCCTGGAGCCGGGGGTGTATTCGGTCAAGGAGCTGGACACCACCTCAGACCACATCAGCGACCCGGTGGAACGCCATGTGGAGCTGTTCCCCGGCAAGACCTCCACGATCATCCTAGAGAACGACATCCGCCCCAACCTGACGGTGGTGAAGCGGGATGCCGACACCGGGGAGCCCGTGCCGGATACCGTATTCCTGGTGGAAGCGGCGGACGGCCACAGCGTGGATGAAATCAAGACCGGGGCAGACGGAACGGCCACCCTGGAAAATCTGCTGCCCGGGGTGTATCAAATTTCAGAAAAATCGGTTCCCTCCCCTTATCTCATGGATGCGGAGCCCCAGTTGGTCACCCTCTATCCCAACCGGAACCACACCGTCTATTTCGAGAACCACAAAAAGCCCACCCTTACCATCCAGAAGGTAGACAGCATCACCGGCAGCCCCATCCGGGGGGCCAAATTCCAGCTCTGGTACGGCAGCAATGGCACCGACACCGGCGAGCTCAACAACCTGGGGATCTACTTCACTGACGCCAGCGGCCAGATCGTGTTGGAGGGCCTGCGGGACGGCTGGTACCGGGTGACGGAGCTGGAACCCGCCCCCGGCTTCACCATCAAGGAGCCTGCCACCCAGGAGGTCTATATTGAGGGCGGCGGAAACAAGTCTCTGACATTTGAGAACGTCCCCCTCAACGCCATCGTGGTACACAAGACGGACAGCGTCACTGGCGAGGCCCTGGGCGGGGCCACCTTCCAGCTCCGCTACCTGGGAGGCGCCTCCGGTACCGGCGGCACCGTGATTGGACAGAAGGTGACCGGCTCCAACGGCATGGCCATCTGGACGGGCCTGAAGCCAGGATCGTACATCGTGGAGGAGGTGGATCCGGCGGACGGGTACAGCATCATCCAGTCCTCCGAGACCGTCTACCTGGCAGACAACGGGGAGCAGAGTGTCATCACTGTCCGCTTTGAAAACATGCCGGACGGGAACCTCCTGATCCGCAAGGTGTGCTCGGCCAACCCCAGCGTGACCCTGCCTGACGCAGAGTTCAAGGTCACCTATGCGGACGGCACCCTCATTGGGGACTCCAACGGCATCTACCGGACGGACGAAAATGGTGAGATCCTGATCTCCGGCCTCCAGCCCGGAAAGAGCGTGGTGGTGACGGAAACCCAGGCCCCTCCGGGCTACCTCATCGATACCCAGGCCCAGACCGTGCAGATCAAAGAGGGCCGGACGGTCAGCCTCAATTTTAAGAATCAGCCGAAGGGTGAGCTGATCATCCAGAAACGGGACAGCGCCACGGGCCAGCCTCTCGCCGGGGCCCAGTTCCGAGTGACGACGGCCGCCGGCTGCGAGGTGGGACTGGACGGGGTAATTGGCGATTCCACCCTCACCCAGAACGGTATTTTCACCACCGACAGCAGCGGTGAGATCCGCATCACCAACCTGGCCCCCGGCGCATACGTGCTCACGGAGATCAAGGCGCCCCATGGGTACGTCATGGACGCCCCCTCCACCAATGTAGTCATCGGGGAGGGTGTAGATACCCAAACGGTGGTCATCACCAACACCCCCAAGGGCGGCCTTGTCATCAACAAGCTGGATTCCGTCACCCATGAGCCCCTGGAGGGGGTGGAATTTACCATCACCGAGGCGGACGGCACGGTGGTGGACGACAACGGCGGCATGACCTCCAGCATGGGCCTCTACCGCACTGACGAAAACGGCCAGATCATGATTGACGGTTTGGTGGGGACATTCCTCGTCACAGAGACCAAGACCATCGAGGGCTACACCATCCATGAGGAAACCCGTACCCAAACGGTGGTCATCAACCCTAACGACACCCAGACCATCACGGTGTATAACGACCCCATCGGCGGCGTGGAAATCATCAAGGTCAACGCGGATGACACCAGGGAGCGGATTCCCAACACTACATTTGAAATCCGCCGTATGGACGACGCCCTGGTGGGTACCGTGACAACAGACCGAAACGGCCGGGTGTTCCTGTCCCTGGAGAATGGATCGTACTATGCCGTGGAAACCGAGAGCGCGGAAGGCTTCCACATGGACGATACGCCCCACTATTTCGAGGTGGAGAACGGGGAGACAACCACCCTCCAGGTGGAGAATACGCCGGTCAGCGCCATCCTCATCCACAAGACGGACAGCGCCACCGGCGAGGGCATCTATGGGGTGCCGTTTATCCTCTATGACAGCACCAACACCCCCGTTGGCCAGTACACTTCGAATAACGAGGGGTATGTACTGATCGAGGGTCTGGAGGCCGGGCGGTATTATCTCAGAGAGTTAGAGAATGAGGGCTATGTTCCTGACACGGAGAAAAAGACCGTCTATGTGGAGTCTGGGGAGACCACCGAGGTGGAGTGGGAGAACACCCCCATCACTGGACAGATCCAGATAACAAAGACCTCCGCGGACTACAACAGTGTCAACGGCTGGCCCGCCGGCACCCCCATCCCCGGCACAGAGTTTGAGATCTACAACGCCCGGACCGGCAACTTGGTCGATACGGTTGAGACGGACAAGAACGGCGTTGCATCCTCCCGGCCTCTCCCCCTGGGCCGCTACAAAATCGTGGAATCCAAGGCCGCAGACTTTTACGGCCTGGACAAGACCCCCATCGAGGTGGAGATTGAGTTTGAAGGGCAGATCGTAAAGGCAGCCATGACCAACAAGGGCCTCTACACCAATGTAAGCATCCAAAAAACCGGCTATGTGGAGGTCATGCCCGGCCAACAGATCCGCTACGATTTCGGAGGCATCGGCAACAACTCCACCACCAGCCTTACATCGTTCTATTGGCGAGACACTCTGCCCGGCCAGGCGGTGCGGCTGGACAAGATTGTCACTGGCACCTACAACGTGCCGGGCAATTATAAGGTGGTCTACAAGACCAACCTGAGTGGCGGCACTTGGCGCACCTTGGCGGACAACCTGAGCACCCAGCAGAACTATGTATTGGACGCCTCCAGGGCCGCCCTGGGCCTGGCCTCCAACGAGTACGTCACCGAATTCATGGTGTCCTTCGGCGTGGTGCCCGCCAACTTCCGGCAGGTGGAGGCGCCCCAGGTCTATGCCACCGTTTACGCCTGGCTTACCGGCGGCAGCCAATTCGTCAACCAGGCGGATGTGGGCGGCGTGTACAACGGCCAGTGGATTATGGCCACCTCCCGGTGGGTGACCAAGGTCTACAAGCCCGCCGAGCCCCTGCCCCGCACCGGCTATTGATTCCAGCAAACTATCGTTAGAAGGGCCGCCCCAGTCGGGCGACCCTCCAATTTTATGGAGGTGTCAGAATGAGTATCAGAAAAAAGGGCATCCGGGTGCTGCTCCTGGCCCTGACGGTGGCCGCCCTGTGCATGGTCCCGGCCTTCGCCTCCTCCGCCGGCAATGTGGCGGACGCCGTGGAGCAGACCTGGACGGATGCCGCCGGCCAGATTAAGACCGTGGTGGATACTGTGGTGTTCCCCGCCCTCACCATGGTGCTGGGGATTGCATTCTTTGTCAAGGTGGCACTGTGCTTCTTCGACTATCGCAAGCACGGCCAGTTTGAGTGGACGGGGGCGGCCATCCTGTTCGTCTGCCTGATCTTCGTGCTGCTGGCCCCCAATTACATCTGGAATATCGTAGGCATCTGAGGCGGTGAAGGCGAGTGTTTATTTGGGACTTTGTGGCCAATCCGGTGATGGAGTCCATCCTGGACTGGTTTTACAGCCAGATGGTGGGCTTCCTGGGCGCCTTCTTCGCCCAGATGGGAAACATGGGGGTGGAGCTGTTTGACCTCTCCTGGGTGCGGTCAGTGGTGCGCTTCTTCTCCCAACTGGGCTGGGCCCTCTTTGCCGTCAGCGTGGTGGTATCTGCCTTTGAGTGCGGCATTGAGTACGCATCTGGCCGGGGCAATCTCCAGCAGCCCGCCCTCAACGCCCTCAAGGGCTTCTTTGCCGTCAGCCTGTTCACCACTGTGCCCGTTCGGCTGTACGCCCTCTCCGTCTCCCTCCAGGGTACCTTCGCCATGGAAATCACAGGGGCGGGAAAGAGCATCGGGGAGCTGGGCAATGAAATCCTCACAGGCCTTGAGGGGGCTGGCCTGACGGATATCGCGGCCCAGGCCAAATGGGGCCTGGGTACCAACCCCATCATGCTCCTCTTCGCCATGATCTTCATGGCCTATGCGGTAATCAAGGTGTTCTTCTCAAACTTGAAACGGGGCGGCATCCTGCTCATCCAGATCGCGGTGGGCTCCCTGTACATGTTCTCCATCCCCCGGGGCTATACGGACGGCTTCACCCAGTGGTGCAAGCAGGTCATTGGCCTGTGTCTCAGCGCCTTCCTCCAGGCCACCATTCTGGTGGCGGGGCTTATGGTGTTCAGCGACAAAGCCCTCCTGGGGCTTGGCCTCATGCTGGCCGCCGGAGAGGTGCCCCGCATCGCCGGGGCCTTCGGCCTGGACACCACCACCAGAGCCAATATCATGAGCGCCGTCTACACCGCCCAGGCTGCCGTCAATACCACCCGCACCATTGTCCAGGCGGTAAAATGACCCTTACCCTCGGAAGCTTGTTTGACGGCATCGGCGGCTTTCCGCTGGCCGCCATACGGCAGGGGATCACCCCACTGTGGGCCAGCGAGATTGAGCCCTTCCCCATTCAAGTCACGAAACATCATTTCCCGGAGACGCTCCATATGGGGGATATCACCAGGCTGGACGGGGCGAAGCTGCCGCCGGTGGACATTATCTGCGGCGGCTCACCCTGTCAGGACTTATCCGTGGCATCCTGTACCCGCGCCGGACTGGCCGGCGCACGGTCCGGGCTGTTCCTGGAGCAGATCCGGGTGACAAAGGAGATGCGGGATGCGGATATACGACGAGGGCGGACAGGCAAGTCTGTTCGCCCCAGATGGTTCTGCTGGGAGAATGTCCCCGGCGTGTTCAGCAGCGGCTTCCCTAAAGGGGAGGACTTCCGGTTCGTCCTGGAACAGATCGCCGGAATTGCAGACAATTCCATACCTTTCACTCGACCTCACCCCTGGGGCTGGCAACCTGCTGGGAAATTACGAGTGGGAGCTGCATTCTCCCTGGCGTGGAAGGTCTTCGACGCTCAATACTGGCCCGGCACCCCCCAGCGGAGACGCAGGGTGTTCCTTGTCGCTGATTTTGCAGGACAATCCGCCCCGAAAATACTATTTGACCAGGAGAGCCTGCCTGGGCATTCTGCGCAGGGCGAAGGAGCGGGGCAAGCCTCTCCCGCCCCAGCTCCATGCGGCCCTCCTGGTGCAGGCGGGGCTGGCCGCCTGGGATGAGTGCGGCCTGGCGGATACCCGGGATATTACAGCCGGGTTTTCCGCCGGGGCGGGGGCCAGCGCGGGCAGTATTGGATACTCGGAGCGTGCGGCGCCCACCCTGAAGGCCGGCCAGAGCGGCAACCGCATGCCCTCCGTGCTCTGCCTCAACGACCAGGGCGGCAGCGTCATGGACTGCACTGAAGATAAGACCGGAACCCTGCGGGCACAACAGCACGGGCATCAGCCCCTGGTTTTTGAGAACCACGGCATTGACAGCCGATACACTGGGCCGCATCCGATCGTGCCCACACTATCCGCCAGGGCTGGTACCGGAGGCAACAACCTGCCTCTGGCCCTCCAGCCGGAGCCGACTATGTGTATCTGCGGCAATGCCATTGACCGGCAGCCCCGCAATGGCGGCAACGGCATTGGCATCCAAAATGATGTGGCCTATACCCTGACCAGTGCGGACCGGCACGCCATTTTTCGCCGCCAGCGGGTGGACAAATTCAGAGAGGACGATACCGCCTCCACCCAGAGTGCCCGTCAGGGGAAGGATGCCACCGATCTGATCTGCCAGCCAAGCCGTGATACACTGGCGGTTTTCCTGATCCGGCGTCTCACTCCACTGGAGTGTGAGCGGCTTCAGGGGTTCCCGGATGGGTGGACAGACCTGCCCGGCGCCTCGGACTCCGCCCGGTACAAGGCCTTGGGTAATAGTGTCCCAGTGCCATGCGTGGAGTATATCATGGCGGGCATCGCCCGGGCGGCGGAGGGGGGCTGACATTGTTGCTTATGCTTGCTTTCCGGCAAAATCTTTGTTGCTGTTGGTGATGGCTATTTACCGCCGGGATCGATATACTTGCGTTACCAAACAGAAGGGGGGCCAATCCATGGAAGAAAATGTGAAGAACCTCTGTGCACCCATCCCCGCCGGGCTTCACGCCCGGGTGCGGGAGGAGCAGGAGGTATCCGGAAAAACACTGGGCCAGTATATGGCCTGGTTGATCCAAACATTTTACGACAATCAGAAGGAGGAAACTACGATGAGCGGAGACAAGAGAACGGTGGCATTCCAGGTGCCCGGCGAGCTGTTCGAGCGATTTAAGGACTACCTGCAGGAGAAGGGCATCAAGCAGAACGCCTTCTTCCTGGACTGCATCCACAGGGCCCTGGCGGAGGCCCAGGAGGAATGTAAGGCTGCAGGGGATACCGCCAACGAGGGGCACGTGGAGCAGGAGGGCCGCCTCCCGGAGGAAGCCGTTGCAGAGACCGAGGGGGAAACAGATGGATGTGACGAGGATACGGAAGAAAGCAGTACAGAAGGATAAACTGCAGGAAGGGATCCGGCCGGACAGGCTGGGTCCCTTCCTGTTTTGGAGGTGTTTTCGTGTTCATCTACCCAGACAACCTGAAGGCCAAGGCCACCCTGTGGCTGTGGCAGCTGCGGGACGTGGCCATTATCGGGGTGGCCTTTCTGCTCTCTGTATTGGCGCTGGCCCAGACGGGGACCATGCTGCCCCTGGTGGGTACCGTGCTGTACGCCTTCCTCGCCATCCAGGTGGAGGGCTCCAGCGTCCTGGACTTCCTGCGGCGGGCGGCCTGCTTCCTGTTCCTGCAGCAGCAATACTATGAATGGGGGCAGAACAATGAATAGAAAGGAACAGCAGTTCCTGCGTCAGCGGCAGACTACCCGGCAGCTCATGGGTGTCACCCGCCTGACGGAGCACGGCGCGGTGTGCGGCAGGGACGAACTGCTCTTCTACCTGCTCCGGCCGGACAACCTGTCCATCCTGTCCCCGAAGGGTATCCGGGGCCGGGTGCGGGCCCTCACCGGGCTTCTCCAGGGGATGGCATCCCTGGAGCTGCTGGCCCTGGACTCCAGGGAGTCATTTCTGAAAAACAAGCAGTATTACCAGAGGAGGCTGGAGGAGGAACCGTCTCCCGCCCTGCGGGAGCTGCTCCGGCAGGATATGGAGCACTTGGACGCACGCCAGTCCTCCACCGCCGCCTCCCGGGAGTTCGTCCTGGTCTGCCGGCTGGACAGCAAGGCCGCAGAGGATCGGGAGCTGCCCCGGCGATTGGAGAAGCAGATCCAGGATCACGGCTTTCACGTTTGCCTGGCCGGGGAACAGGACGTGAAGCGCATCCTGGCGGTGTACTACCAGCAGGACGTGGTCACCGAGCACTTTGAGCAAGTGGATGGAGAGAGGTGGGTGACCGATCATGGCTAAAGCACAGAAAAAGCGGAAAAAGCCGGTGGAAAAACCGGTGGAGACGCACCAGCCCAAGGACTTCCTGGACCTGATCGCCCCAGCAGCCGTGAAGTTCAACACGGACTCCTACGTGCTGGGCGGCCTGTACCGCTGTGTCCTGGCCCTCCGGGGTTACCCCGCCGTCACCGAGGAGCTGGCCCTGCTCTCCCACATCTGCAACCGGGCCGGCGTCACCCTCCACCTCTACGCCCGCCAAGTGACAGCGGCGGAGGAGGACGCCATCTACCACAAGGCCGTCAACAAGAACCGGCTGGATCGGAGCAATCAGGACAACCTGAAGCGGAGTGTCACGGCGGAGGCCAACCTTCAGGATGTGGCCGCCATCATTGCCAGCGCCCGGAAGAACCGGGAGCCCCTCATCCACTGCGCCGTGTTCCTGGAGCTGGCCGCCAAAAGCCCCGAGGAGCTGCGGCTGCTGCGGGATGAGGTGGGCGCCGAGCTCACCCGGGCCAAGCTCAGTGCAGACCCCCTGCTCCTCCGCCAGCGGGAGGGCTTCCTCTCCGCCAACCCGGCGGGGCGGAACGCCCTGGGCGCCCAGTTTGAGCGGGTGCTGCCCGCCAGCTCCACCGCCAACCTGTACCCCATCAACTACTCCGGCCGCAGCGATCCCCATGGGTTCTACATCGGCAATGACCACTATGGTGCGGATATCCTGCTGGACCTGGACCGCCGCACACCGGACAAGACCAACTCCAGCGTGCTCATCCTGGGCAACTCCGGCGAGGGCAAGAGCTACCTGCTCAAGCTGCTCATCTGCAATCTGCTGGAGAGCGGCAAGACGGTGATCTGCCTGGACCCGGAGCAGGAGCTGACCTGGCTCTGTGGCAAACTGGGTGGCTGTTACGCAGACCTCATGGGCGGGCAGTTCCGTATTAACTTTTTGGAGGCCAAGCGGTGGGATGTGGATGGAGAGGACAATCCAGACGCGCCAGAGGCATTCCGGCAGAAATCTTCCCTGTCCCAGCACATCTCCTTCCTCAAGGACTTTTTCCGGGCCTACAAGCCCTTCACCCATCAACAGGTGGATACCCTGGAGCTGATGCTGGAGCAGCTGTACCGGAAATGGGGCATTTCGGACAAGGCGGACTTCTCTGCCATGGGGCCGGAGGACTGGCCCATTGCGGAGGATCTGTACGCCGTCCTGGAGGACGCCTACGAGCACTATGACCAGGAGGACAGCCCTCTGTATCCCAGGGAGCTGCTGCGGGAGCTCCTGCTGGGGCTCCACTCCATGTGCCGGGGGGCGGAGAGCGTCTACTTCAACGGCCGCACGAACATCACCAGCACTAGGTTTCTGGTGTTTGGCGTCAAGGACCTGATCCATGCCAACTCCTCCGTCAAGGACGCCCTGCTGTTCAACCTGCTGTCCTACCTCAGCGACCAGCTCCTTACCAAAGGCAACACCGTGGCCGCCCTGGACGAGCTCTACCTCTGGCTGTCCAACCTGACCACCATTGAGTACATCCGTAACTGCCTCAAGCGGGTGCGCAAGCGCAATTCCGCCCTGATCCTGGCGTCGCAAAACCTGGAGGATTTCGATATCCAGGGCGTGCGGGAGCTGACCCGCCCCCTGTTTGCCATCCCCACCCACCAGTTTCTCTTCCATGGCGGCAAGGTGGACAAGAAGTTCTACATGGACAACCTGCAACTGGAAAGTGCCGAGTACGACCTGATCAGTTCCCCCAATAACGGTGTCTGCCTGTTCAAATCCGGTGCGGACCGCAACCTGCTGGACGTCCACGCCCCGCCCCACAAGCATGCACTGATCACAGGAGGCGGAGGATAATGGCCGCTCCAGCCCTGGTGCTCAAGGCTGCTGCATCTATTCTCGCCAATGAAAAGAGCCGGAAGGCCGTGGGGTGGGTGCTGATAGCCGTACTCTCTCCCATCATTCTCCTTCTGGCCTTCTTCTGCACCACCTTCTCAGGTGGGGCGGAACACAACCGCACTGTGGCGGATCTGTGCTTTCACGGCGGGGCCGTCCCGGAGGGCACCCCGGAGGAGTATCAGGCATACATCCAGGAGATGCGGGACAGCTTTGTCCTGCTGGATGCCGCCATGCAGACCGTAGAGGGGCAGATGGAGGACGGGGACGGCCTGGATGATGTCCGAGTCAAGGCGGTGTTCTTCGCTCTGTACTTCGGCGCGGATGACCCGGCGGCCCACGCCGGGCAGGCCTTTGTGGATTGCTTTGTCACCTATGAGGAGCGCACCCGCACGGTGACCACTGTGGATGAGGAGGGGAATGAGGTGGAGACCCATGAGACCTATACCGTGGCCGTCTCAATCTCAGATTTCCAGCAGGTCTGGCAAAACATCCGGCATCTTACCGGAGCGGAAGCCACACCGGAACAGCAGGCCAACGCGGACAGCGTTTACAATGTCGTGAAGTACGGTGCATCTACTGGAACGGAGGGCTGGATCCCCGGCACCGACGTGCCCTTCATCGGGGCGGACGGCTTCTGCTCCCCCATTGGGGCGGGCTGGGAGAGCCGGGTCACCTCGGAGTTTGGCTACCGGAGGGACCCCTTCACCGGGGAGACCCGGGGTCATACCGGCATGGATTTGGCGGTACCCACCGGCACCCCCGTCCGGGCCGCCCTGCCCGGCACCGTCACCGCCGCCCAGTACCACAGCAGCTACGGCTACTATGTGATGATCGACCATGGTAACGGCCTGTCCACTCTCTACGCCCACAACTCTCAACTGCTGGTGCGGGTGGGCCAAACGGTGGAGGCCGGCGACATCGTATCTCTGTCCGGCAGCACCGGCCGATCCACCGGCCCCCACCTCCACTTCGAGGTGCGGGTCAGCGGACAGAGAACAAACCCCAGATACTACCTGCCAACCACATCATACGAGGAGTGAGAGAATATGAACTCAATCCAGAATACGGCTTGCCTTATTGCCGCCTATGAAACGGCGGCGGGGCTGCCGGACAACGAACGGATCACCCGGACAGATGGTACATGGAGGCCGGGGGTGACGGAGCAGCAGGCGGCGTCACTTTACCGGCAGGCACAGGCCCTGCTGGCTCCGGAGACCAAGCTGCTCTCCACAAGCCGCGAGTCACTGATCGACCAGATGCGGGACGCTTTGCTGTCCAGGGAGCTGTCCGTGGGAGACACGGTGCTCTTTGCCGCCACAGAACCCTATGGCGGTCCTGGAGACTTTGCCCTCCGTGGCGGCGTCATCCAGTCCATTGACCCGGAACGCAAAACCTGCTCCGTACAGGGACGTTTTTTCCCGATGGACGACGTCCCTCTCCACTATGTGCTGGGGAGCTATGACCGCAGCGTTTCAGAGGAACACTACGGCTTCCCACACATCCGCCCTCTGCTGGGGGAACACCCTGAGCTGGCGGAGCGGTATCTGCGTGAAGCAGAGGCCCGGTGGAACACCCTATGCGGGCAGCCTGCAGTTTCATCCGAGGTTCCGAAAAACACAATGCAGGCGATGGGAGGCATGAGCTGACTATGGAAAAAACAGAACTGACGGTGAGCATGGAACCGGAGCGGCTGGACGCGCTCCGGTATTTTCTGGCCGCTAAGAACAAGCGCACACCCCAGAAGGAGCTCCAGCGGGCGCTGGAGGAGCTGTACGAGGCCTATGTACCGGCGGAGACCCGGGCCTACCTGGACGCCCGGTGCCGGCCGGACCGGGACAGGCGTCGGCGGCCGGCGGCATCCAAGGCTACACAGATGCAGAAGGAGGAAGCGACAGATGGAGACCATTGAACTGAGCGGCCGCACTGGACAGGAGGTCTATGAGGAGCTGAAGCACCGGTTGGAGGGCATGGGCTATCTGCCGGACGAGTATTTTCTGCTGGACGCCGACTGGGAGGACAGAAGGGTGATCCCCAGGAATGCGGATCTCTTCTGCACTACGGACTACGGGGACAGCGAGGGGATTTACCTGGATGTGTACCTGAAGTGGTACGGGGAGGACGGCAAGCCTGTGATCAAAAGCTTCGCCACGGGCAAGACCCTGGGCGAGAGCGGCTCCGACATGGACCGGATGTTCCTCATCTCCTCCGCCATTACCAAGGCGTTTCACGGTGAGCAAGGTGCCTATGCCAGATACCGGCAGATGGAAGACAGCACGAAAGCGGAGGGCGTGGTGCTCCATCTCAGTCCGAAGGAGCAACGGGTACTCATGGATGCGCTGCTGGAACAGCGGATGCGGCAGGAGGCACAGATGACGAATACGGAGCAGCTCCTGCGCCGTATGACCGGCAGCATCACCGCCTATATGGACGAGGTGGGCGCCCGCCCCCTGCGCATGAGCACGGCGGACCGGGCGGTGCTGGCCATCCGGGATGGGGAGCTCTATGCGTTTTCCTCCCTGGCAGTTCAGATCACGAAGCCGGAAGAGCGGGGCAGCCTGCTGGCCGCAGCGGCAGGCAGGCCAGGCCCAGTGGGCAAACGGATGGCCAGACTGATGCTTGGGACAAAGTCACCCTACCCGGAGGACGTCTGGTTGGATGCCTGCAAACGGGCGGTGGACACCGGGGATCTCCAGCGGGTGCAGATGATGCTGGATCAGACAATGGACAAGGTGGCCAATCCGTCCCCCGCCCTGCCCGGTGAGGTGCTCCGGTACGCCTTCGGGCAGAACCGCGCCATGGCCAGAGAGCTTATCCGCTGGGCCACGCCGGAGCAGGTTGCCGCCGCACCCTCCAGGCTGCTGTGCGGCGCCGCCTATGCCCATGATCTGCCCATGCTCACGGAGCTGCGCCAAAAGGGCCTCCAGCCGGGTGACCAGGCCGCCCCCCTGCTGCGCCCTCTGCTCGCTGCATACGACGAGCAGAGGGTAGCACATCTGCTAAGGGACAGCCTGCGGGTGCAGCCGGAGGACTATGAGGCGATGAACGTGTGTCTGCGGGCGCAGGCGCAGGCGGCGGCGGAAGCCCTGCTGGAGCGGGGTATGAAGCTGGACGGCTACCTGGCGTGGGCGGCAAAACAGGACGTCCTTCTGGACACGCAGGCCCAGGAGATCCTGGACTGCCTGGCGGAACAGCAGGCCCAGGTAAACAGCGTGCCGGAGCAGAATGGGCCTGTACTGGGAGGGATGAGCCTGTGAGTGTTCCCGTACTGACCCACCGCAGGGATCTGCGGCAGGGGGATTTGGTGTTCCCGGAGGAGATCCTGCGTATCGGCCACACGCTGGATTTCCAGCTCGACTGTGTCAGCAAAGAAGTTCAGCAGGAGGTGTTTGGCTCGGAGCTGGATACCAGTTCACTGTGTGACTGGCTGAACCTCCATACTGCCTATGATTTTGCGCTTCAGGATGTGGCGGACCACATAGAAATAACCCTCTGCCGGAATTTTGGAAAGAAGGCGCATCCGTTCCTGTATCCGCTTAACAGGGCGGAGCGAGACGTCCTGCGCGGGGAGATGGAGGCATGCTGTCAGCGGCGCACCGACCGTTCTCTGGCGCAGCAGTACAGTCATCTGCTGACAACGGAGGAAGCCGAGCCGCCGGAGCTCACGGTCGGGACACACCGGCTGCCCATGGGGGAGGTTGGCTTCGCGGAGGATCTGTCCGAGTGCGGTGGGCTGCTCCAGTTCTATATGCCGGTGACCTTTGACCCGGACGCGGTCTTTGGCACCCACGTAGCGACCGCGGAAAACGACGACTGGCTCAACGTGTACGCCGCCTATGACCTGAACGCCAGCCGGCCGTGCTCCGCACTAGACGTCATCCTGGTGTGCGGAGACGGCAATGAGTTCGCCTTCCGGTATCCGCTGGCCAAGCAGGAGCAGGCCGCGCTGCTGGAGAAGATGGACGCCTACTGCCTGGAACAGACCGGCATGGCGCTGGCAGATTTCCGGGCCCGGTATCTGGTGGAGGAACCGCAGCCCCGCCAGGCCCCCAGCCTGGCCCAGCTGTGAGCACGCCGTCGGCCCCGTGTGCGCCCTGTGTGCCGGTTTCAGAAGGAGGGCGGGCCAGGGGCCCCGCCCAGACGGGAAACCGCCCCGTTGGGGCCAGTTTCGCCCCGGTTTGGGGCGTTCGATTTTAGTACGAGGATAAAGGAGCGCCGTGGTGAGCCCCGGCGCTCAGGCCACAAAGCCCCGCAGTGCGGGGCTTTTCCCGGATTTGGGTACCGCCGTCGGTAAAGGCCCGTTCCGGGTTTTAGAGCGGTGGTGCGTTTGAAAAAACACGGCGTTGCAGGCGGTTGAGGCCCTTTTGCACCGCCGTGGTGAACAAGGAGGAAGCATGGACGAGGAAAACAGGCTGAAAATCACCCTCTGGCTCAAGCCGGGCATTGTCCGCCGGATGGACGGCTGGCTGGAGGAGGACAACTGCAAAAGCCGTGGGGAATTTGCCGAAAAGGCCCTGCGGTTCTACATGGGCTACCTGGCCACGGAGGACACCTCGGAATATCTCTCCCGCGCTCTGGTGGACACATTGCGGGGCACGCTGGCGGACAACGAGAACCGGCTGCGCACTCTGCTGTTCAAGCTGTGTGTGGAGGTCAACATGATGGGCCACACCGTGGCCGCCCACTTCCGGGCAGATCCGGTGAACCGCCGGGAGCTGCGGGCCTACGCGGTGGACGAGGTGCTGCGCACCAACGGGAAGATCCGTTTTGATGACGCTCTAGACCTCCAGCGCCAGATCTTTCCTGATGGCGAATGAGCCGCGTCCGGTTCATGTCCCCCTACCTGAAGGGCGGAAGGGACACAGCCAAGCTATCCAACCGGGCCCGCTACATCGCCACCCGCCCCGGCGTGGAAGTACTCAGGGGTGAACAACAAGGCCAGCCTGCTACGAAAAAGCAGCAGGCTTATATCCAGCGCCTCCTCCGTGACTTCCCCGGTGCGGAGGAGCTGCTGGAATACGAGGACTACCAGAACGCACCCACCCAGGCAAACGCCGATACTTTCATTCGCCAAGTGCAGGAGGACTTCGCGGAGCCCATGAGCCGGATGGAGAACTACCTGGACTACGTGTCCCACCGCCCCGGCGTGCAGATGGATGGTGAGCACGGCCTGTGGTGTGCCGGGGGCAAGGTACGCAATCTCTCCCAGGCCGTCCGGGAGGTGGCGGAGCACACCGGCAGCGTGTGGACGCCGGTGGTGGCCATCCGTCGGGAGGACGCGGAGCGGCTGGGCTACAACGACGTGGAGAGCTGGCGGCAGCTGGTGTGTGCCTGCGTGCCGGAGATCGCCAGGGGGTACAAGATCCCGCTGGAATACCTGCGCTGGTACGCCGCCTTCCACCGCAAGGAGGACAGCGTCCATATCCACATGGTGGTGTTCTCCTCCGATCCCAAGGAGGGCTACCTCACCAAGCAGGGCATCCAGCAGGTGAAGTCCGCCTTCGGCCGGCGGATCTTCCAACAGGATCTGCTCCACGTCTACGAACAGAAAACCGAGTACCGGAATACCCTGAGCCGGGATGCGGAGCGCGCCATGGCAGAGCTGATTGCGCAGATGGAACAGGGTCAGCTCCAAAACGAAAATTTGGAGCGGCTGATTCTGGAACTATCCCGTCGCTTGCAGAACACCAAGGGCAAAAAGGTGTACAGCTACCTGCCGCCCGTAGCCAAGGCACTGGTGGACGCAATCGTGGATGAGCTGGCAAAGGACGAGCGTGTGGCGGCCGCCTATGACCTGTGGAACCAGATGCGGGAGGAGGTGTGCCGCACCTGCTCCGAGCAGTTGCCGGAGCGCCTGCCCCTTTCCAAACAGAAAGAGTTCAAGGCCGTGCGCAACATGATCATACGGGAGATGCTCCGGCTGGGGCGATGTGAGCCGCCTACAACAGATGAGGTGGTACACGGGTTTACCCCATCTGGCACACCGCCTGCACAATCCGGTATGCCGCATGGGGCATATCACCCACAGCAGAAGGTCACGCACCACCAGCGTACACAGACACATTGGGCGGTATCCCACGCGGATACCGCCCAATGTGTCCTTCAGCTATTCCACAACATGGGCCGCATCTTCCGAGAGCAGTCCGCCTCCGATGCCATCCAGACTGGCCTGCACATTGACAAGAAGCGCCGCCGGATGCTCCGGGAGAAGCGTATGGCCCTAGGACATAAGGCGGATGACCATGAGGAACTGCGGATGAACTAGTGGGGCTCGGATCAGTCCAAGCCCCAACTTCAACTATTCATCCAACTTGTGAAAGGAGTCGAGTCGAAGCTCCCGCTTCAACTCATCCTCCGTGGGCAGATAGGTTTTGTACTTGGAGGTGAAGATCTGGGTGTTGTTTTCCGGCAGCGTATAGCGTACCACCGCGTCGTTTTTCTCCGCACACAGCACAATGCCAATGGGCGGATTGTCCCCTTCATTCATCATCTCACGGGTGTAGTAGTTCACATACATCTGCATCTGGCCGATGTCCTGGTGGGTCAGGGTATCTGTTTTCAGGTCAATCAGCACAAAGCACTTGAGGATGTAATTGTAAAACACCAGATCAATAAAGAAACTCTGCCCGTCCAGAGTAAACCGTTTCTGGCGGGAGACGAAGGAAAAGCCGCGGCCCAGTTCCAGGAGAAACTGCTGGAGGTGATCAATAAGGGCCTGCTCCAGATCACTCTCGTAGACATGGGTATCCGGCTGAATCTGAAGGAATTCCATGACATAGGGATCCTTGACGATCTTCTCGTACTCAGGCTTGGGTTCTCTGCGCTGAATCTCCGCAGCGACGGACGCCTTGTCCTGGCTGGCCAGGATCCACTGGTAATACATGGTGTTGATCTGGCGCTCCAGCTGACGCACACTCCAGGCCGATTTGGCACACTCCTCCGCATAGAATGCGCGTGCCTTCTCGTCTGATACACGCATCAACAGGCGGTAGTGGGACCAGCTCAATTCGCTCCACAGTGTGGAGCGAATCGGAAACGTGCAATAGAACTGGCGCATATTTCGGAGCTCCTGCACACTGAAGCCTTTTCCGAATTCAGCAGTCAGTTTTGCGGAGAGGTATTCTAAGAGCCTGATTCCGTACTCCGCCCGGTCATTTTCTCCACACGCTTTGTAGATCTGCTCTCCGATCTCCCAATAGGCGGTCACCATGGCGGAGTTGACCGCTTTGGCTACGGAGTGCTGGGCAGTCACAATGGAGCCGCGGATGGCGTGGTAGGTCTGCTCTGGGCTGACAGTTAAAATCTCATCCTGCTTGTTCATGGTCAGCCTCCTGGCACAGTCAAATTCTGTTTCTTTTATTTTACACAATCCAGGGAAAGACAGCAACCAAAACCGAGGTGATTTCTCACGGGAACCTATATCCACTTTACCTCTGAACAGAAGGAGCAGGCCAACTCCGTTGATCTGGAGGAGTTCCTGCGGCGGCGGGGGGAGAAGCTGCTCCGCGCTGGGCGGGAGTCCCGGCTGGCCAGGATCCGTCATATTACTGTCCGGGGCAGCGAATGGTACGACCATATTGCCCGGCGGGGCGGCCACGCGGTCAGTTTTGTCCAGCACTTTTACGGAACAAGCTACCAGGAGGCCATGGAGCTCCTGTTGGGGAATGAATTGGGCGCGACATATCCCGCCGCAGAGCCAAAGCGGGAGGAGCCGCCTAAGCCCTTCGCCCTGCCTCCGCCCAACGCCGATATGCGCCGTGTGTACGCCTACCTGATGAAACAGCGCCGCGTTAGCCGGGAGGTGGTCACCCACTTCGCCCGGTCCGGCCTGCTGTACGAGGATGCTCAATACCACAACTGCATCTTTGTGGGCACGGACGAGCATGGTGTTCCCCGCCATGCCCACAAGAGGAGCACCAACAGCCAGGGCAAGTCTTTCAAGGTCAACGTGGAAGGCAGCAGGCCCCAGCACAGCTTCCACCACGTGGGGCAGGACGGCCTGCTCTATGTGTTTGAGGCCCCGATTGATCTGCTGAGCTTCCTCACGCTGTACCCGGACAGATGGCAGGAGCACAGCTATGTGGCCCTGTGCGGTACCGGCGGCCAGGCCATGCATTGGATGCTGGAGCAGAACACCCGCCTCCGGGATGTGGTGCTCTGCCTGGATCACGACGAGCCCGGACAGACGGCGGCCAAGCGCATCCAGGAAGAGTTGCAGGAAGCAGGATACCACAGCGGCATCCTGCTCCCTGTGCATAAGGACTGGAACGACGATCTGGTGCAGGGGCAGACCATGGCTGGCCCTGCCATGACTATGGGGCAGAGCATGTAGCCCCATCCCCGTGCCGAAATCGTACCATGCCCGCCAAGGGGGTGGTGCGCCCTGCCGCTGGACCGGGCCCCGGTTCATCCTGGCCCACCAAAGAAGGTCACACTGGAAGATAGATCAAACACAGAGAATGACCAGAAAGAGGGAGATATACACGTGAGTAACGATACCTGGACGCTGATTCTCCTGTTGGCAGCAGTATTCGGAGCCCTGGCGGCCATCGCCGCCTTCTCCAGCCGGGGCAGCCTGGACAGCATCAAGAGCAAGGACGTGGGCGACGGCCAGCACGGAACCGCCCGCTGGGCCACACCGGCGGAGGTGAGGAAGACCTTCCACTCCGTACCCTTCCAGCCCGCGCTGTGGCGGAAGGGGGAGCAGCTCCCGGACGCACAGGGGTTGGTGCTGGGCTGTGTGGGAAAGCTCCCGGCTCCGCTGGAGTTCCGTTTGCTTGGGAAGACAGTCCATCCGCTCATCCCAGAGAAGCTGTGGAAGCACGGTGGGATCCGGGCCCTAGTGGACTGTGATGATGTCCATTGCCTCATGATCGGCGCCTCCGGCGTGGGCAAGACCGCATATTTCCTGTACCCCAATATCGAGTACGCCTGTGCCAGCGGTATGAGTTTTTTCTCAAGTGACACCAAGGGAGATCTGGCCCGGAACTACGGCGCCATAGCCCGGGACTGCTACGGCTACCAGGTATCGGTGGTGGATCTTCGGAACCCTACCCGCTCCGACGGCTACAATCTGCTCACCCTGATCAACCACTACATGGATGTCTGCTGGAAAGATCCCACCAACCTGGCTGCCCGGGCCAAGGCGGAAAAATATGCTAAGATTCTCTCAAAGACTATCATCAACCCAGACGGGGAGAATTTCGCACAAAATCAATATTTTTATGATGCAGCTGAGGGCGTGCTTACCGCTGTGACCCTCTTACTGGCGGAATATTTGCCGCCCAAAAGGATCCATGGTGAGCTGCGGGAGCGGCGGCACATCGTGTCCGTGTTCAAGCTGGTGCAGGAACTGATAGCCCCCAGCATCCTGCCGGGCAAGAACGAGTTCCAGCTCCTCATGGACCGCCTGCCGGAGGAGCACAAGGCCAAGTGGTTCTCCGGCTCCGCCCTCACCGCCGCCGAGCAGTCCATGGCCTCCGTCATGTCCACCGTGCTCTCCCGGCTAAATACCTTCCTGGACTCGGAGCTGGAGCAGGTGCTCTGCTTCGATAGCGCCATAGACGCCGAGAGCTTTGCCTCGAAGAGATCTGCGATATTTCTGATTTTACCAGAGGAAGATGCCACGAAAAATTTCATGGCTGGGCTGATGATCCAGACCCTGAGCCGGGAGTTGTTCTCCGTGGCGGATGAGCACGACGGGAAGCTGCCCAACCGGGTGGTATTTTTCTGTGACGAGCTGGGCACCATGCCCGCCTTCGACATCCTGCCCCTGTTTTCAGCCGGCCGCTCCAGGCGGCTGACCCTGGTGCCCATCATCCAGTCCCTGGCTCAGTTGGAGAAGAACTACGGCAAGGAGGGGGCGGAGATCCTGACGGATAACTGCCAGGACACCATCTTCGGCGGCTTCGCCCCTAATAGCCAGACCGCTGAGGTGCTGTCCAAGGCCCTGGGCAGCCGCACCGTGATGAGTGGTTCCATCTCCCGGGGGAAGAACGATACCAGCCAGAGCCTCCAGATGATTGAACGGCCTCTCATGACCCCGGATGAGCTCAAGTCCATCCCCAAGGGACACTTCATCGTCATGAAAACCGGGACCCATCCCATGCAGACCCGCCTGCGGCTGTTCCTGGAGTGGGGGATCACTTTTGGGGAGCCCTACCAGGTGCCCCAGCGGGCAGCCCGGAAGGTCTACTACGCCAGCAAGGCGGAGCTGACCAGCGCCATCTATCGGGCGTTTCCCCTCCGGACAGGGACAGTCAATTATCATATGGGAAAGGAACAGAAACAGAAATGAGCTACTTCAATGAGATTTACAATGACCCGGAGCTGAACGCCAGGGCCAAGCAGGTGCTGGTCTACCTACATGACCGAGCAAACAAAGACGGCGAGAGCTGGTACTAATAAAGAATATAGTTCCTTTTGTTTCTTGTATATACTAAATATATGTGCAT